>Ga0180218_1000045_pt1 | contig 259533 bp, 250 predicted proteins | sample eDN3rd37CKraftBY_FD_151334 | JGI IMG/M metagenome (GOLD analysis project Ga0180218, IMG submission 151334) | Enriched backyard soil microbial communities from Emeryville, California, USA - eDNA 3rd pass 37_C Kraft BY (version 2) (version 2) | ecosystem: Environmental > Terrestrial > Soil >... | reverse complement strand
CCCATCTCGGCCTCAACAAACCCATCTACCAGAAAACCGCCGCCTACGGCCATTTCGGCCGCACCCCAGAAGGCGACTTCTTCCCATGGGAAAAAACCAACCTCGTCAACGACCTTAAAGCCGCGCTGCAGGCTTGAGGGGCGCTTCTTTCCTGAACAGGAGTTCATTTGAGAAGCGAATCGGGTCCCGATAAAAGGGGCGGCGGAAGGAGAACTGCATTGCGCCATCTTCTCGTCTCCGCCGCCCTTGCTTTCGGATTGATCGCCGGAGGCGCGGCTCCCACGCTCGCTGCCCCATGCAAGGATGCAAAGGGCAAGTTCATCAAATGTCCGCCCGCCAAGAAAGCGCCGGTGCGCTGCAAGGACATCAAGGGCAAATTCGTGAAATGCGGAATGCCTGGTGCCAAGCCGATATAATTTCCTGCTCTCCCTGGTGTGATCGTCTGGGGCCGTGTCACGCACGGCCCTTTTCTTTTGGCCGCTGCCGGGGCAAGCGCGGCGTACCATGAACGATCCCACCACGATCCGCCGTCTCTATGGCCGTCGCCAGGGGCATCGGCTGCGTGCGGCGCAGTCGGCGCTCGTCGAGACTCTGCTTCCGAAGGTTTCCGTGCCCGAGACGGGGCCGATCGATGCCCCGGCGCTCTTCGATGACACGCGGCCGCTGGAACTGGAGATCGGCTTCGGCAAGGGCGAGCATATGGCGGGCCAGGCCGCGATGCGCCCGGGCCACGGCTTCATTGGCTGCGAACCCTTCCTCGACGGCGTAATCGGCGCCTTGCAACATGTGCGCGACGAGAATCTCGCCAACATCCGCATTCACCATGGCGATGCGCTCGACGTGCTTGAGCGCTTGCCGGACGGTTCGCTCGATCGTGCCTATCTGCTCCACCCCGATCCCTGGCCGAAGGCACGCCACGCCAAGCGGCGCTTCATGAATCACGGCCCGATCGCGCTGATCGCGGCGAAGCTGAAGCGGGGAGGGGAGTTTCGCTTCGGCACCGATCATCCGGTCTATTGCCGCTGGGCGATGATGGTGATGGACCAGCGCCCTGATTTCGAATGGCTGGCCGAACGCCCCGCCGACTTCCTCGTCCGTCCCACCGATTGGCCCGAGACGCGCTATGAAGCGAAGGCCCGGCGGGAGGGACGTGAGGTGTGGTATTTCCGCTATCGGCGGATCTGATCGGCGGGCGGCGCGGGTTCGGTCTGGTCCTTGCGACGGGGCGCCAGATCGAGTTGCCAAAAGCCGACGTCACACCAGACGCCTTTCTTGAATCCGATGCGCGGTTGGACGCCGATGGGTTCAAAGCCCAGCCGCTCGTGCAGTTTCACGCTCGGCCGATTGGGAAGCGCGATCACGCTGATCGCGGCGACATAGCCCCACTCTTCCAGCGTATCGAGCAGAGCCTCGTAAAGCTTGCCGCCGATGCGCCGGCCGGTCGCCTCGCGTGCCAGATAGATGCCCGTCTCGCAGACCCAGCGATAGGCGGCGCGCTCGCGATAGCGGCTGGCATGAGCATAGCCGAGGACCGTCCCGTCCTGCTCGGCGACGAGCCAGGGATAGGCGTTGTTCGCCGCTGCCTCGATCCGGGCCGCCATGGCGGCTGCGTCGGGCGCGTCAATCTCGAAGGTGATCGTCGTGTCGGTTACATAAGGCGCGTAGATCGCCGCGATCGTCCCCGCATCGGCGAGGGTCGCTGCCCGCAGGACCAGGCTCACCGTAGCCCGACTGCCGTCAGCAACGGGATCGCCCAGCCCTTCTCCGGCATGCGCGGTGCGCCGGTGACGGGGCATTCGAGGCAACGCGCCTGGATGACCGGACCCGCCGCCATTCCCTGAATATCGGCGAGTGCGGTCGCGATATCACGCGCGGGGCGTTGGGCGATCATCGTCCAGGCGTCATGCGGCGCGGAATCGCTTTCTTCGTCGGGACGGCTGCGCGTGAGCGTCGCGAGGAGCTTGCCGGCCCAGCCCGGCTCCTTCTCGATATGGAGCGCGGACACCTTCGCGGGATCGAGCTTCGCGCGCCGCGCTGCTTCGGCGATGGCCTCGTCGAGACCGCCGAAACGGTCGACCAGCCCGATCCGCTGCGCCTCGGCGCCGGCCCAGACCCGGCCTTGCCCGATTGCGTCGACGTCGGCGACGGTCATGTGGCGCGATGCCGCGACGAGGCTGGTGAAACGGCGATAGACGCGCTCGATCCCCGTCTGGATGAGCGAATCGAAGGTGGGGGAGGTGCCGCGATATACATCGGGCTCGCCCGAGAGCGGCGTGGTCTTCACGCCATCCACCGACAAGCCGAGCTTCTGGAGCGTACCCTTGAAGGTGGGGATGAGGCCGAAAACGCCGATCGATCCGGTAATGGTCGACGGCTCGGCAAAAATGATGTCGCCCGTCGTCGCCACCCAATAACCGCCGCTCGCCGCGACGGAGCCCATCGAGACGACCACAGGCAGCCCCTTGGCCTTCGCCTGGACGATCGCCGAATGGATGCGTTCGGATGCCGTCACCGATCCGCCGGGCGAATCGATCCTGACGACGAGCGCCTTGATCCGATTCTTCGCCAGTTCGTTCAGCAACAGGCGCGCGACCGTCTCGCCGCCCGCCGTGCCCGCCGCGGCATGGCCGTCGACGATCGTGCCGGCGACGGTCAGCACCCCGATCAGAGGGCCTTTATGCGTTTCGGGATGGTTAGCGATCCAACTGTCGAGCGGGATCGCGCGATAGGCGCCCGGCTGCCGGCGATCGGTGCCGGCAATCTCGGCGACATGCTTGCCAAAGGCGATCCGGTCGCCGATGCGATCGACCAGCCCCGCCATCTCGGCGGCCCTCGCCGTATCCCCATCGGCGGCAGCAACCGCCTTTTCGGGCGAGGTGACATAGGCAGTGAGTTTCGCGGCCGGCCGGGCGCGTTGCACGTTGTCCAGCCAGGTGCGCCACAGCGAATCGGCAAGCGCCTGGTTGGCCTTGCGCGCCTCATCCGATTGGTCGGTGCGCGTGAACGGCTCCACGGCCGACTTGAAGCGGCCGACGCGATAGACGTTGACGTCGACACCGAGCTTGTCGAGTAGACCTTTATAATAGAGCTGTTCGCCGCCGCGACCGCGCAGCAGCACGGCGCCTTGCGGATCGAGCCAGACCTCGCTCGCATGCGAGGCCAGCAGATAGCCGCCATCGGTATAGCCGGTCGCGAAGGCCAATACGGGCTTGCCGGCATGGCGCACCCGATCCACCGCGCGCGCCGCCGCCTCGATCGCGGTTTGCCCACCGCCGGTGAAGCTGTCGAGATCGAGCACGACAGCCTTGATCGCATCATCGTTGGCGGCCGCGTCGATCGCGCGGACGACATCGCGCAGGCGATATTCGCGCGTGACCGGGTTGGACCCGGCGATTGCGCGCATCGGATCGACCGGCGCCGGCTGCTCGACCAGGCTGCCGTCGAGATCGACCAGCAGCGCGCCGCCGCCCGAGGTGCGGGGGTTTGGTGAAAGCGTCAGCGCCGCATAGAGCAAGCCGAAGAACAGGAGCATGAAGAGGAGGACCAGCAGGTCCTTGATGCCGACGAGCAGCGCCCAGAATCCCCGTAGCAGCCGCATGTCACATCCTCGCCATCGCCTTGGCCAAGGAGCTATCGCAGCGCCGGACGGGTGTAAATGGCGGGGCGAACCATCCCTTTATTCTTCTCTGCGACAAGGGGGTTGACCTCGCGCGGCAAGCGTCCATATGGCTGCCGTTGGCACTCACCGATGGCGAGTGCCAACAATCAGTTCGCAAAGAGGAAGACGGGCGGGCGTGGCCCCCCGTTCGAGAAGGAAAGGTAGCACGCATGGGTTTCCGTCCGTTGCACGATCGTGTGCTCGTTCGCCGTGTCGAGGCCGAGGAGAAGACGGCCGGCGGCATCATCATCCCCGACACCGCGCAGGAAAAGCCCCAGGAGGGCGAAGTCGTCGCCGTTGGCAGCGGTGCCAAGAGCGAAGATGGCAAGGTGGTTCCGCTCGATGTCAAGGCGGGCGATCGCATCCTGTTCGGCAAATGGTCCGGCACCGAGGTCAAGATCGATGGCAAGGATCTGCTGATCATGAAGGAAAGCGATATTCTGGGCATCGTCGGCTGAAGCCGCCCCGGAATATCTCCGCACTTCTCACGAATTTTCAAAATCTAGACAGAGGATAGAGAGATCATGGCAGCGAAAGACGTCAAGTTTTCGCGTGACGCCCGGGAGCGCATCCTGCGCGGCGTCGACATCCTTGCCGATGCGGTGAAGGTCACGCTGGGTCCGAAGGGCCGCAACGTCGTCATCGACAAGAGCTTCGGCGCGCCGCGCATCACCAAGGATGGTGTGACGGTGGCCAAGGAAATCGAACTCAAGGACAAGTTCGAGAATATGGGCGCGCAGATGGTGCGCGAAGTGGCCTCCAAGACCAACGACATCGCCGGCGATGGCACGACGACCGCGACCGTGCTGGCGCAGGCGATCGTGCGCGAAGGCATGAAGTCGGTTTCGGCCGGCATGAACCCGATGGACCTGAAGCGCGGCATCGATCTTGCCGTTTCGAAGGTTGTCGACGATCTGCGCGCCCGGTCGAAGACGGTCGCGGGCTCGAACGAGATTGCCCAGGTCGGCATCATTTCGGCCAATGGCGATGAGGAAGTCGGCAAGAAGATCGCGGAAGCGATGGAGAAGGTCGGCAAGGAAGGCGTCATCACCGTCGAGGAGGCCAAGGGCCTCGATTTCGAACTCGACGTCGTCGAGGGCATGCAGTTCGACCGCGGCTATCTGTCGCCTTACTTCATCACCAATCCGGAAAAGATGACGGTCGAGCTTGCCGACCCGTACATCCTGATCCACGAGAAGAAGCTCTCCAACCTCCAGGCGATGCTGCCGATCCTCGAAGCGGTCGTGCAGTCGGGCCGTCCGCTGCTCATCATCGCCGAGGACATCGAGGGCGAGGCGCTGGCGACCCTGGTCGTCAACAAGCTGCGCGGCGGCCTCAAGGTCGCGGCCGTCAAGGCGCCGGGCTTCGGCGATCGCCGCAAGGCGATGCTGGAGGACATCGCGATCCTGACGAAGGGCGAGATGATTTCCGAGGATCTCGGCATCAAGCTCGAGAACGTCACGCTCAACATGCTTGGCCAGGCGAAGCGCGTTACCATCGACAAGGACAACACCACCATCGTCGACGGTGCGGGTGAGGCCGACGCCATCAAGGGCCGCGTCGAGGCGATTCGCCAGCAGATCGAGAACACCACGTCCGACTATGATCGCGAGAAGCTCCAGGAGCGTCTGGCGAAGCTCGCGGGCGGCGTTGCGGTGATCAAGGTCGGCGGCGCCACCGAAGTCGAGGTGAAGGAGCGCAAGGACCGCGTCGACGACGCGCTGCACGCGACGCGCGCGGCGGTCGAGGAAGGCATCGTTCCGGGTGGCGGCACCGCTCTCCTCTATGCGACCAAGGTGCTCGAAGGGCTCACGGGCGGCAATGAGGACCAAACGCGCGGTATCGACATCGTGCGCCGGGCGCTGCAGGCGCCGGTCCGTCAGATCGCGCAGAATGCCGGTCATGACGGTGCCGTCGTCGCGGGCAAGCTGTTCGATGCCAACGACACGACGCTGGGTTTCAACGCGCAGACCGACAAGTATGAGAACCTCGTCGCGTCGGGCGTGATCGATCCGACCAAGGTCGTTCGCGCGGCGTTGCAGGACGCGGCGTCGGTCGCTGGCCTTCTCATCACCACCGAGGCGTCGATCGCCGACATCCCCGAGGACAAGCCGGCGATGCCGGCCATGCCCGGCGGCATGGGTGGCATGGGCGGCATGGATTTCTGATCCAGTCGTTTCTTGTTCAGAAGGAAGAGGCCGGGGAGGGATCCCCGGCCTTTTTCTTTTGTGGGAAAGGGGGTATCGGCTTTGCCGTGTGTGGGACACCCCCCCCCCCGAGAGGGCGTTGGATTGCTCCTACATTGCTCTTATGGGGACTATACGCGCCGCCGCCCTAATCCCCGTTGGTAACGGGTTCGTCCTCACCGGTGCCGAGTGTCGTATTGGCGGGTGCGGCCAAGCTATCAGGGGAGACGTCCTCGAAGGTGGTCGGTACGCTGCCATTTGCCGTAGCGCTCTGATTTTCGCGTGTGTCGCCGGTGCTGGCGCCTCTGTTGCACGCGGCAAGGAGCAGGAGGGCCAGTGCCGTGCCGGCAATCCTCGATTTCGCCATGGTCTTTCCTCCGTTGCAGCCGTGCGTTGCACAGTCCGGAACGATCTATTGGCACGAAAACGCGCGCGCACACGAAAAGAGCCGCGTTCCTCAAGGGAACGCGGCTCCGATCAAGCGTCCAGTATCGCGCGCATGCGCGCGCGTTGCCGTGTGGCTTACTGGGCGTTCGTGGTCGTCGTGGTGGTGTTTTCCACGGTTTCCGTGCTGTTCTGAGCAACCATCGCGTCGCCCTCGTTGCCGAGCGTGTCGGTCGCGGCGTTGAGATCGGTGGTGGCTTCGTTGGTGGTGACCGTGGTGTCGGTCTCGTTGACGACGGTGCTCTCGGTTGCGGTCTTCTTGCAGGCGGCGAGGCCGAGCGAGGCGACGGCGATGAGCGACAGAGTAACGATCTTCTTCATGGGCTAGACCCTCCTGGAAAATAGGAAATGATGGATACGTGGACGCCGTTCAGATCGATCTGGCGTATTTCCCCCCGAAACCAGCGGTATGCCTCTTACCCGTTCACGCAAGTCTACGCAATGTCTCTTGTTTACGTTGACTCATTCCTTGTCTTTGGAAGTCGGCGCCGGAGTGGAAGGCCCGGCGGTTTCGCCATTGCCCGCCGCCGATGGCGCGGCCTCGCCGGCGGGCGCCTGATCCTCGCCCGCCTGGGCCTTCAAATCGGCCACCGCGGCGTCGAGTGCGGCATCGCCACTGGCGTCGGCCGCTGCCGGTTCGCCCTGCGCGCCGCTTTCATTTTCATTGTCGCGGATTGCCGCGCGCCGGCTCTGAAAATAGGCCGATCGTGCGGCGGCATAGGGATCGAGGCTGGTCTTGAGGAAGGTGTCGGCGCCCGATTCGGTGGCGTCGGCGCGCAGGATGACGATCTGCGCGGCGCTGACGCCCAGCCGCGTCGTCGTGGACGTGTCGACGCATTGATCGAGGCAGACGCGCCACGGATCGGCGAACATGGCCACGCCGCTGCCGATACCGTCACGCACCGTCGAGGGGCCGAGCAGCGGCAGCACCAGATAGGGGCCGCTCTTTACACCCCAGGTGGCGAGCGTCTGGCCGAAATCTTCGGGGCTGTCTTCGATTCCCAGTTCGGTAGCATGATCGGCGAGGCCGCCGACGCCGATCGTCGTATTGACGACGAAGCGCCCGAGATTTCGGACGGCGCGCTTCGGCTTGCCCTGAAGCAGATTATTGATGAACGACCACGGCTCCTCGAGATTGGCGAGGATGCGCGACAAGCCACGGCGCGCGGGCTTGGGCGTTACCGTCCGGTAGACACTGGACGCGGGCTTCATCGCAACCTTGTCGAGCGCCTGATTGACGTTCCACATGCCGCGATTGAACCCTTCGAGCGGATCCTTCTCCTGCGTCAGCCGATCGACATTGCCGGTTGTCGCACAGGCGGAAAGCGCCATGAGGCACAGGATGGATGTGGCTCGACGCACGCGATGACCCCTCGTTTACGCACGGGGCGTCCCCCGCGAAGGGCAGGCGGTGCCATAGCCGTGGCCGCCGTACAAGTCGCTTGCATTGCGCAGGCGGCATATTCATGTCCTGACAGGCTATGAAGCGCGCTCTCGATATCTTTCGCGCCCTCGCCGATCCGACGCGGCTGCGTATCCTCACGTTGCTGCGCGCGATGGAGCTGTCTGTGGGCGAACTGGCGCAGGTACTGGGGCAGAGCCAGCCGCGCGTCTCGCGTCATGTGAAGATATTGGCGGATGCCGGGCTCGCCGAGCGGCGCAAAGAGGGAAGCTGGGTCTTCATCGGCCTGGGCGACGAGCGGTCGATCGCCCCGCTGCTCCGCGCGCTCGATGCCTGGTCCGCCGAAGAGGGCGGCGATCATTGGGCGGTTGCCGATATCGCGCGGCTGGCGGCGGTGCGAGCCGATCGCGCGGCGGCGGCGGCCGATTATTTCGAGGCGCATGCCGCCGAATGGGACGCGATCCGCTCGCTCCATGTCGCCGAGAGCGACGTGGAGGCGGCGATCGCCGAGGTGCTGGGCGCCGCGCCGATCGGCCGGCTCGTCGATATCGGCACCGGCACCGGCCGGATGATCGAGCTTTTCGGCGGCAGGGCGGAAAGCGCGCTGGGCGTCGATCGCAGCCCCGAAATGCTGCGCATGGCGCGCTCCAAACTCGCCGAAGCGGGGCTTGCGCGCGCCGATCTGCGGCAGGGAGACATGTATGCGCTGCCGCTTCCGGGCGGCTCGGCCGATGTCGTTATCCTCCATCAAGTCCTTCATTATGCTCAGCAGCCCGGCGCGGCGATCGCCGAGGCGGCGAGGCTGCTGGCGCCCGAAGGCCGGCTGCTGATCGTCGACTTCGCGCCGCATGAAAAAGAGGAATTGCGCACCGATCACGCGCATGCGCGGCTCGGTTTTGCCGACGACCAGATGGCGCATTGGTATACGGCAGCAGGGCTGGAGAGCGAGCCGCCGATCGAGCTTGGCGGCGGCGAGCTGACGGTGAAGCTGTGGCCGGGCCGGCGGCCGGCAACGGCGGACAAGGCGGTTGTCCGTCGCGATCGCGCGCGGCAGGGCGCTGCTTGAACGACGCAACGGATGCGACCATCTAGGCGCATTCCAGGGCCGGGAGGGTTAGGATGGCGACGACCGCGACGACAGAGGACAGCGATCTGGTGCTTACCCCGCCCGATCCGGTGAAGCCCGTGGCGCCCGAAAAGGCGGCGGGTCTGGTTCCGCTCGCCGAAGAACAGCGCTCGAAGCTCGACGAGAAGGTCGAGGCTTTCGTCGACGAACTGGTCGCGCAGGACGCGAACTCGCCCGCTTTCGGCCAGAAGGTCGACCAGATCACCAATATGGGCCGGCGCGAGATCGCCGAGGCGGCAGGCCAGTCGAATCGCTTTCTCGATCGGCCGGTGCGGGCGATGGACAAGGATAATGATGTCGGCGCCGACCTGGCCGAGCTGCGCCGCACGATCGAGGACCTCGATCCCGGCGCGCGCGGCAACCTGCTGGCGCCCAAGCGGCTGTTTGGCCTCATCCCGATGGGCAGCAGGCTGCGCGATTATTTCGACGGTTATAAATCCGCGCAGAGCCACATCTCGACAATCCTCACGCGCCTCGCCAGCGGTAAGGACGAATTGCAGAAGGATAATGCCGCGATCGATGTCGAGCGGCAGAATCTGTGGAGCGCGATGGGCCGGCTGGAGCAGATGATCCATATCTCCAAGACGCTCGACGCCAAGCTGGAGGCGCGCGCGCTCGATCTTGAGGCGACCGATCCCGCCAAGGCCAAGGCGATTCGCGAGACGGCCTTATTCTATGTCCGCCAGCGTACGACCGACCTGCTGACGCAGATGGCGGTGTCGGTGCAGGGTTATCTCGCACTCGATCTCGTCAAGAAGAACAATGTCGAGCTGGTGAAGGGCGTCGATCGCGCCTCAACGACGACGGTGGCGGCGCTGCGTACGGCAGTGACGGTGGCGCAGGCGCTCACCAATCAGAAGCTGGTCCTGGAGCAGATCGGCGCGCTCAACATCACCACGGCCAACATGATCGAATCGACCGGCCAGATGCTGAAGAACCAGACCGGCGAGATTCATCGGCAGGCCGCCGGGTCCACCATCCCGCTGGAGACGCTCAGCCGCGCCTTCCAGAATATCTACGACACGATGGATTCGATCGACACTTTCAAGGTCGAGGCGCTGGCCTCGATGAAGCAGACGGTGGGCGCGCTGACCGACGAGGTCGAGAAATCACGCGGCTATATCGCGCGCGCCGAAGGGGCGGCGCAGGCACGGCTGGCGGGTCAGGCCGAGCCGTTCGCCGCCATCGACGCGTGACGTGGCCGAAGGCGGCCCCCTGATCGACCAGGTGGAGGCGCTGCTGCGCCGCTTCACGCCGGAGGGGCGGCGACAGGCGCGCCGCGCCCGTGAGCGGCGCTGGGCCGTGGTGAAGCGTATCGTCAAGCGGCTGGCAATGGCGACGCTCGCTATCCTGTTCGCAGCGATCGCCTGGGGTATCTTCATCGGCCCGCTCGGCGCCGAAGGGGCAATGCTGGTGCTGCTCGGCCTGCTGATCGCCTGGATCGCGATTCCCTGGTTCGGACGCGCGCCGGTCTTCACGCCTGAAAAGCTGGTGCAGAGCGACCTAAGACTGCTGCCGGCGCGCACCGGCGAATGGCTGGGCATGCAGCGTCAGGCCCTGCCGGCTCCCGCGCAGCGGCTGATCGACGCGATCGAGGATCGGCTGGAGGCGATCGCGCCGCAACTGGACGGGCTCGACCAGCGCACGCCTGCCGCCGCGGCGCTGCGCAAGCTGATCGGTGAGGAGCTGCCTGAGCTGGTCGATGGTTATCGCCGCGTGCCGCCGCCGCTTCGCCGCGAGGCCCGGAATGGGACAAGTCCCGACGTGCAACTCCTCGATGGCTTGCGCACAGTCGATGCCGAACTTGGCCGGATGAGCACGCAACTTGCCAGCGGCGACCTCGACAAGCTGGCGACGCAGCGGCGCTTCCTCGAAATCAAATATCGTGACGAGACGAACCTGCGGCAATGACGGCGATCATTTGAATATCGATCCGTTTACCAGGGTTTACCCTGCATTAACCTTTTGCCTTCATAACTCGAACAGCTAATGAAAGGTCTCCACGCGCCGAGGCTTGTTGAAAGGTCCGGGCGCGCTGACAGGGGGTACTGGCAATGCGTGTGTTGCTGATCGAAGATGAGCCGACCACTGCGAAGAGTATCGAGCTCATGCTCGGCGCCGAAGGGTTCAACGTCTATACGACAGACCTCGGCGAAGAAGGCATCGATCTCGGCAAGCTTTATGATTACGACATCATCTGCCTCGATCTGAACCTGCCCGACATGCACGGGTATGACGTGCTGAAAAAATTGCGGGTCGCGCGTGTGCAGACGCCGGTGATGATCCTGTCAGGCATAGGCGAGATGGATTCGAAGGTGCGGGCGCTAGGCTTCGGCGCCGACGATTATGTCACGAAGCCCTTCCATCGCGAGGAATTGGTGGCGCGTATCCATGCGGTCGTCCGCCGATCCAAGGGCCATTCGCAATCGGTGATCCGCACTGGCAAGCTGTCGGTCAATCTCGACGCCAAGACGGTGGAGGTGGACGGTTCGCGCGTTCATCTGACCGGCAAGGAATATGCGATGCTGGAACTGCTGTCGCTCCGCAAGGGGACGACGCTGACGAAGGAGATGTTCCTCAACCATCTCTACGGCGGAATGGACGAACCCGAACTCAAGATCATCGACGTCTTCATCTGCAAGCTGCGCAAGAAGCTCAGCCTGGCCTGCAGCGGCGACAATTATATCGAGACGGTCTGGGGCCGCGGCTATGTCCTGCGCGATCCGGAGGACGCCGGAATCGCTCAGGTCGCCTGATCGCCACGAGTTCCAATGAACAAAAGGCTGGCCCCTGCGCCCCGGCTCTCGCTATGCTGGGGACGATGAAGCATTGCATGAATTACCGGAAAACAGCCGCCAATGGCCTGTGCGAGGCGCGGCTTCCATGATCGATCGTCGCCAATCTCTGGCCGCGTTGGGCGCGGCGATGCTGCTGGCTTCACGTGGCGCTTTCGCGCGCACGGCCACGGCGGGCGAGCCCTTTTCGTGGGAGCGGCTGTGCGCCCAGGCGAAACGGATCGCGCATCAACCGTGGCGCGAGGTGAAGCCGACCGACGGGGCGCACGCGGTCGATTTCGATACGGTCGGCCAGATAAGCTATCGCGAGGGCAAGACGCTCTGGGCCGATCATGACGGCTTCGGCGTGCGCTTCTTCCCGGTGAACAAGGCGGCGCCGATGCCAGTTTCGATCTATATGGTCGAAAATGGCCGGGCGCGGCCCTTCACTTTCTCTCCCGATCTGTTCACGCTGACACCCGACGCCAAGACGGGACGCAAGCCCACCTTGCTGCCCGGCTTCGGCGGCTTTCGCGTGATGAATCCGGGCGATGTGGGCGACTGGCTCGCCTATCAGGGTGCTTCCTATTTCCGTTCGGCCGGCGCGCTCGATCAATATGGCCTTTCGGCGCGAGGGCTTGCGATCAACACGGGGATCGACGGGAAGGAAGAGTTTCCCGTCTTCACCAGCTTCTGGCTCGAGCGCGGGCCGGGCGAGGCGATCACTATCTATGCACTGCTTGAAGGGGAGAGCGGCGCAGGAGCCTGGCGCTTCGTCAATCGCCATTCGAAGGCAGGCGTGACGCAGGATGTGAGCCTGGCATTCTGGCTGCGTCGTGACGTTGCACGGATCGGCTTCGCGCCACTAACCAGCATGTTCTGGTATGGCGAGGGCAATCGCGTGCAGGGGATCGACTGGCGCCCCGAAATCCACGATTCGGACGGGCTCGAACTCTGGACCGGGCAGGGGGAGCGCCTGTGGCGGCCACTCACCAACCCGCGCACGCCCACGATCAACAGCTTTGCCGACAAGGGACCGCGTGGCTTTGGCCTGCTTCAGCGCGATCGCCATTTCGATCATTATCAGGACGACGGCGCCTTTTACGAGAAGCGGCCTAGCCTGTGGGTTGAGCCGCGCGGCAACTGGGGCGCGGGCGCGGTGATGCTCTACGAAATCCCGACGATTAGAGAATATGAGGATAATATCGTCGCCTTCTGGACTCCGGCGGGGGTGGCCAGGGCCGGGCGCCAATATACAATGGACTATCAGTTGCGCTGGATCGCGGCCGATCCGGCGGAGGGGCCGATGGCGCGGGTGGTCGATTGCTGGACGGGCATCGCCGGCCCGCCGGGCACCGATCCGATTCCCGGCGCGGTTCGACTCGTGGCCGATTTCGTTGGCGACACTCTGGACGGGCTGACACGGACCAGCGGCGTCGAGCCGGTCGTCTCGGTTCAGCAAGGCAAGGTTATTGAAGCGGTAACCTATCCCGTTGTCGGCATGGCAAAACGCTGGCGACTCATCGTCGATGTGGCCATGCCGCACGGCGGATCGGCCGATTTGCGCGCTTATTTGAAGCGGGGTGGGGGTGCGTTGAGCGAAACCTTGCTCTATCAACTCAGCCAATTGCCCTGACCGATCGTCAGTGGAACCGCCAGCGTTCCTGAAAGTTGGCACGCAGGCGAGATCGCGCGCTCACAAAAAGGGGAGTGGCGCCGGTCCATTGGTGCGTCTGTAAGGAATAACTGTTTGTACGTAGAGCAATTTCCGTCGCCCGCGGCTTCGTTTCCGCAGCCTTCCGGCGACGCCAATCGGGCGGACCTGCCCCGCGAAGCGCCCCTCGACATGCCCATTCAGGACCTGGATGAGGCGCCTCCGCTTCCAATGGAACCCGAGACACAGCCAGACGGCATATTCCAGCGCCGCCTGTTCCTGGTTGCCGGCAGCTTCACGCTGGGGCTGGCCGCCGCGCAGGAAATGGCGGCGCCGTTGGCGGTGGACGGCATCGATCTCATCGACGCCCTGTTCTTCCTGCTCTTTTTCGGCCTGTTCGCCTGGATCGCCTTCGGTTTCCTGAATGCGATGGCGGGCTTTGCGGTGATGCTGGGCACGGGACCGGGCATGCCGCGCTGGCTGGCGCAGGCGCGACTGCCGAAGAAGCGGACGGCGATCCTGCTGCCGATCTACAATGAGGATGTCACCGCCGTGTTCAGGCGGCTGCGCGCCATGTCCGATTCGGTGGTATCGGTCGGCGCGGCGGACCTGTTCGACTTCTTCGTGTTGAGCGATTCGCACGCGGAGAATGAGGCGGCGGAGCGCGCCGCCTTCCGCGCGCTGCGCGAGACGAGCCGCGTGCCGGTTTATTATCGTCGGCGGACGCGCAATATCGCGCGCAAGCCCGGCAATATCGCCGACTGGGTGCGCCGTTTTGGCGGGGCCTATGCACATATGATCGTGCTCGACGCCGACAGCCTGATGAGCGGCGCGGCGATGGCGCGGCTGGCGGCGGCGATGGAGGCGCGGCCGGGCGTCGGCTTGCTTCAGACGATCCCCGCAATCATTAACGGCAACACCTTCTTCGCGCGCTGGAACCAGTTTGCGGCGGTGGCCTACGGCTCGGTGGCGTCGGCGGGCATGCAGTGGTGGTCGGGCTCCGAAGCGACCTTCTGGGGCCATAACGCCATCATCCGCGTCTCCGCTTTTGCCCAAAGCTGTGGGCTGCCGCTGCTGACGGGGCGCGAGCCGTTCGGCGGCCATGTGCTCAGCCACGACATGGTGGAAGCAGCGCTGCTCCGGCGGCGCGGCTGGGCGGTGCACATGGTGATGCTGCCCGAGGGGAGCTATGAGGAATTTCCGCCGACGCTGATGGATCACGCCATTCGCGATCGCCGCTGGTGTCAGGGCAATTTGCAGCATGTGCGCCTGCTCGGCACGGCGGGCTTCCATTGGGTGAGCCGGCTCCAACTGCTGATGGGCGCGTCGGCCTATCTCACCTCACCGTGGTGGCTGCTGATGCTGGCGATGGGCCTGCTGGAGCCGCTGCGCGCCGGCAGTGCGGGTATGATTCTGCTGCCGTCCACATGGCTGCTTGCGCTCACCGTCGTGCTGCTGGTGGGGCCGCGGCTGGTGGCACTGCTGTGGCTCGGCGTCGACAGTCGCCTGCGCGAGGCCTTGGGCGGCACGCGGCGGGTGATCGCGACGGTGTTGCTGGAAATCCCGCTATCGGCCTTCGTTGCGCCGCTGACGATGGTGACGCAGACGATGGCGATCATCGACATATTGCGCGGCCGGCCGAGCGGCTGGTCACCGCAGCGTCGCGAGGCTGACGGCATCGCCGCGGCGGACGCGTTGCGCCATTATCGCCTGCACATGACACTGGGCGGTCTGTTCCTCGTGGCGATCGTCGCGGGCGTGAACGGTGCGATGTGGACGCTGCCGGTGGCGCTCAGCCTGCTCGCCGCGCCCGCCACCGCGATGCTGACCTCGCGCGCCGACGTCGGCCAGTGGCTCCAGCGCAAGGGCTTGTTCCTCACCCCGCATGAGACAGCGAATGCCATCGCGGGCGAGCGGCGGATCGATTCGACGACGCGTGATCCCGCCCGCTTCATTCCCGAAACGAGTTGGTCGCGCATGTTCCTGGCATCGCGGACGGTGCGGCTGCTCCACCCATAGGAGAGCAGCCGATCAGCCGGCGAGGGGCATCACGCGTAGCTTGAGGCCGCCGATCGGCTTCGCATTTGGCCAATGATAGAATTTGGGTGGAGTCGGCTGCGCCATCTCGATGCGGTGCCCGTCGAGCAGGTGGCGGAGCAGCAGTTTCGCCTCAAGCGCCGCATAATTCATGCCAAGGCAGGCATGGGCGCCGCCGCCGAAGGGGACATATGCGAAGCGGTGCCGGGCGCGTACCCGCTCGGGCAGAAAATGATCGGGATCGAATCTCTCCGGCTCGTCGCCCCATATCTCCGGAAGGAGGTGGGTCAGCATCGGATTGACGCCTGTGAACGTACCGGCGGGAATGTGGACGTCCTGAAACTCGCAGTCGCGAATCGCCCGGCGCCAGAGCACCGGCGCCGCCGCATGGAGGCGCAGCGCTTCCTTGAAGACGCGATCGGCGAGCTGGCATTTGCCGAGATTCGCCAGCGTCACGTCCTCAGGGCCCTTGATGATGTCGAGCAATTCCTCGCGAATCGGGGCCTGCCATTCGGGATTGCGCGCTAGTTCGAACAGCATCGACGTCATGCCCGACGAAAGCGCGTCATAAGAGGCCGCGATCACGAAGATGACGTGGCTGACGATCTCCTCGGGCGTGAGTCCCTGCTCGTCGCGCTGGCGCAGCAGGTTGGCGAGGAGATCGGTGCGCTCGTCGATCAGCGGATCGGCCATCGCATTGCCGATCAGCGCATGGATATGGCGATGCGCCTTCGCCGCGCGCCATTCGTTGTTGCCGGGGAAAGGCACGGTGACGACCGAGGTCGAGGTGCGCATCATCGTACGGAACGACCATAAATCCATCGGCTGCGCGCCGCTTTCGGGACGGCCAAGAAAGCTCGAATAGCCGATCTTGAAGCCCAGCCGCTGCGCCGAGCCGTAAGCCTCGATCACGCCGCTGCGCCATTCGGGCTGATCGTCGCGGATCACCCGATCGAAATTGCGCGCATAACCTTCGAGATGGCCCTGCTTGAACGCGGCGGCGAGCAGCTTGCGGTGGCGATTATGGTCGGCACCATCGCGCAGCATCAGCCCGCCCTGGAAATGGCGGCCGAACACCGGGTCCCATCCTCCCGCGCAGGAGAAATTGCCGGCCTGATCGAACAGTGCGAACTCGTTCGCCTCCGGCCCGACGATCTGCAGGTTCCAGCTTCCATAAGCATAGAAGCGGTGGATCGGGCCATAGCGATCGTACATCGAACGGGTGAAGCGATAGGGATCGGATACCGCCTCGGGCAAAATGCCGAACCAGGGCAGGCCTTTGCGTCCCGGAATATGGGCGAGTGCCTGCCCCTTTACCGCCGGAAAACGGATCTTCTCGACCTTGGGCGCCTGGAAGGTGCCCGGCGCGGTATACTGCATCGTCATTGCGGTGGATCCCCGGATTCGTTGCCCATCGCAGTAGGGTTGGTTAACGAATAGTTAATCCCGGTAGTTACCGGGATGCAAACCATTCGTCCGCTCTGTCATGCGGAGACGGTGAGGAACTATCCCATGACACCGACGATCGACCTGATTAGCCCCGACGAACGGCAGCTTTTCGCAAGCTCGCTGTTGCAGATGTATCGTGACCGGAAGCGCGTGTTCGTTGACGAACTCGGCTGGCAGCTCAAAAATCCGGGTAGCTGGCTCGAACTCGACGATTTCGACAATGACGCCGCGGTCTATCTGATGGCGCGCGATGCGGAGACGGGCGCGCACCGCGGATCGGTGCGCCTGCTACCGACCACCGGGCCACACATGATGGACGGGGTGTTCCCCGACCTGTGCGCTGACGGGGTGATTCGCTCTTCGTCCTGCTGGGAGATTTCGCGCCTTGTCGCCTCGATCGAAGGCAAGGCGGGGACACGGCTGCTGCGCGTGCACCGTCTGCTGGCGCTTGCCTTGGTCGAATTCGCAGTGCTTAACGATATCGATCGTTATGTTCTGGTCGCGGAAAGCCAGCGCGTGCCGGCGCTCCTGACTGTCGGTTGGAGGGTGACGCCGCTGTCGCTTCCGACTGAGCATGACGGGCAGATGATCGAGGCGCTCATGATCCATATCGAACCCGATACGCTGGCCGCGATGCGCACGCGGCTCGGCTATGAAGGCAGCGTCTTCTCGACCGGTGGCGCCGATCTGGCGGTGGCGGCATGATCCCCGCGCGTTTCGACCATCTGCGCGACGAGCCCGGCCTCGACAGCCTGTCGCGCGAACTGATCGACCAGGGCTATGCGATCCTGCGCGGGGCCGTGCCGCGCGACTTGATCGACACGATCAACGACGAGATGGAGGATCGTTTCGAAAAGACGCCCTTTTCGGTTGGCGCCTTCCACGGCGAACGCACCAAGCGTTTCCACGGCCTGCTGAAGCGCGCGCCCTCATCGCAGAAGCTGGTGATGCACGACCAGATATTGCGCGCTACGAAGACCATCCTCGGCAAATGGTGCGATTTCCCGCAGCTCAATCTGAGTCAGGGGCTCTCCATTTATCCGGGTGCGCCGGCGCAGATCCCGCATCGTGACCAGACGATGTGGCCGTGCCCCAAGGGCGAGATGGAATTCTCGCTCAACGTGCTCTGGCCGCTCGACGAGTTCACCGAGGAGAACGGCGCCACCAAGGTCTGGCCCGATACGCATCACGAGCATGAAAAATACAAGATGAGCGTCGCCGATCTCGGCGATCCGCTGGTCGCGACGATGCAGAGGGGCGACGTGTTCGTCTTCCTGGGCTCCGTCCTCCATGCGGCGGGATCGAACCGTACCGATACGCCCCGGCGCGGGATCATCATCAGCTACAGCCTTGGCTGGCTGAAAAGCTATGAGAACCAGAATCTCACCTATACCAATGAATTCGCCCGCACTTTGCCGCCCGAACTGGCGGCGATGATCGGCTATCGCTGGCAGCGGCCCAATCTGGGCACGTTCGACGGCCAATGCCCATCGGTGCTGCTGAAGGAAGGCGAGGTGGACGATTATCTGCCGACGGTCGACTCGTTCACGCCCGAGCAGAAGGTGGTCGTCGACGCCCATCTCGAAAGGGAGCTGGCGTCGCTCGCGCATTGATGCGCGCGCCCTGAAAGGGGCTGAGCTAAAGATATGCGACGGAGGGTGCCGCGCTCTCCGTCGTTTGCCGACATGTCGGCAGGGGTGGGCGGATTTCCGTTCGGACAAGGGTGTTGATGTGCTGGACGATGTCCGCCGAATGATTCGCGAGCGCGAGCGCCGCTACCGCTATTTCGACGCGGGTCTTCTGTCCGATCCCGCCTGGGACATATTGCTCGAGCTGTTTCTGGCCGAGCTGGAGGGGCGGTCTGTGTCCGTGACGAGCCTTTGTTGCGCCATGAACGCGCCGGAAACGACGGCATTGCGATGGATCAGGACGATGGTCGAGGACGGCATGCTCGTCCGGGCGCGCGATCCTAGCGACAGGCGGCGCGTGTTCGTGCGGCTCGGTCCCGACGCGCACGAAGCGATGAAGGGCTATGTCGAGGATCAGAAGGCATATTCCGCGCGTCAGAAAAAGGAGGCGGCAGATGAGAGGAGCGCATTCTGCCCCGGCCCGGAAGAGGACGTACCGGCCTGAGCTGGCCTATCGCGCCAACTCATCGTCCAGCTGATGGATGGCAAGGTCGAGCGTCGCCGCCGCAGGCGATGTCGAAACGATATCGAGAATCGCCAGCGCCTCTTCCATCAATGCCCGAGCGGCACGCAGCGATGTGGCATCGCCGATGGTTCGCCCGTTTGCGGGCGGTTGCTCATTGTTCGGCATCGAACCATTCATCCATGCGCGCTGTCCGAAGCGACGACCAAAGACTCTTCTAGCCCGTTCTGGTTTATGAATGGTCGTGAAGCGAGGACGGTCCCTCCAATTCGGATTCGAATCTCGATTGGTCGGAGCCTCTGGTGTTCGGCGAGCCGCCGGCCTTATTCTCCTGTCCTGACGATGGAGTGTTTCCGGCGGAGGATTCCCATGCGCTACAATCAGCTTGGCCGCACCGGCCTGTTCGTTTCCGAAATTTGCCTCGGCACGATGACCTTTGGCGGGGCGTCGGGACGATGGTCCGCCGTAAGCGGGGTGGGACAGGACGATGCTGATGAGATCGTCCGCCGGTCACTCGCGGCGGGTGTCAATTTCATCGATACCGCTGATGTCTATTCGATGGGCGACTCGGAGCGGATGCTCGGCCAGTCACTCCGTAATCTGGGTGTAGCGCGCAGCGATGTCGTCATCGCGACCAAGGTTTATGGCGTGATGGGGGAGGGGCCGAACGATCGCGGTGCCTCGCGCGCGCATATCATGGACGGTGTCGAGCGAAGCCTTGAGCGGCTCGGGGTCGGCCATATCGATCTTTACCAGATCCATGCCAACGATCCGGTGACGCCGATCGAGGAAACGCTGCGCGCACTGGATGACCTGATCGCACGCGGGCTGATCCGCTATGCAGGCGTATCGAACTGGCAGGCATGGAAGATGGCCAAGGCGCTGGGCATCTCCGAACGGCGCGGCTGGGCCCGCTTCGAATCGGTGCAGGCTTATTATTCGATCGCCGGCCGAGATCTGGAGCGCGATATCGTGCCGTTCCTGGAAGAGGAGCGGCTGGGATTGATGGTCTGGTCGCCACTGGCGGGGGGGCTGCTGTCGGGCAAGTTCGGCCCTGGTGCGCCCAACCCGGAGAATGCGCGGCGGACGAGCTTCGATTTCCCGCCGGTGGACCGCGATCGCGCCTGGCCGATCATCGATGCGATGCGCGCCATCGCCGATACGCATCGCGCGTCGGTGGCGCAGGTGGCGCTGGCATGGCTGCTCGCGCGGCCGGTCGTCACCAGCGTCATCATCGGGGCGAAATCGCTGGCGCAGCTGGATGACAATCTGGGCGTGACGAAACTGCGGTTGACGCCCGAGGAACTGGCCCGCCTTGATGAGGTAAGTGCGATCCGGGCCGAATATCCGGCGTGGATGCTCAGTACGCAAGGCAGCGCGCGATGGCCCGAGCCGTTCGAGCCGGGCTGAGGCTAACCCGTCAGGTGAGGGCGCGGACAGGCGTAGGCGTATCGGCCTCGAACAGGCGCCAGCCGTCAGGCCCAAGTCGTTCGAGCGGGCGAAAGCGCGTCTTATATTGCATCCGCGCCGCACCCTTCACCCAATAGCCGAGATAGACATAGGGCAGCCCCGCACGGGCGGCGCGGGCGATATGATCGAGGATGATGAAGGTGCCCAGCCCCTGTCGCTCGCCCTCCGGCTCGAAAAAGCTGTAGATCATCGACAGGCCGTCGCCCTGCCGATCGGTGAGGCAGGCGCCGACGAGCGTGCCGTGCGGATCGCGATATTCCATGACATGGGTTTCGACCGATGTCTGCTCCACCATGTCGGCGAAATCGAATTCGTCCATGTCGCTCATCCCGCCAGAGGGGTGTCGCGCCGACAGATAGCGACGCAGGAGCGCGAACTGCTCCTCGGTAGTCCAGGGCTTGCAGGCGGTGACGGCGAGATCGGCATGCCGCCGCATCAGCCTGCGCTGGCTGGCATTGGGATGGAAGTCGCCGGCGACGACGCGCACCGAGACGCAGGCGCTGCAATCTGCGCAGGAGGGGCGGTAGGCGACGCCCTGGCTGCGGCGAAAGCCGATCCGGCCAAGCGCATCGTTAAGCTCGCCCGCGTGCGGGCCGCTGAGTTCGGTGAAGACCTTCCGCTCGATCTTTCCCGGCAGGTAGGGACACGGCGACGGCGTCGTCACGAAGAAGCGCGGGAAACGAAATTGTACGCTCACCTTGCCGTCCCACCCCTGCCATACGACCCCCGGAAGGAACTATGCAGGGGCAGGGCAGCTATGAAAAGCGCGTTTACCAAGAAAACAGGGTTAAGCCGATCCCGTTTTCGGACGATGGTGCCGGTCAGGCAAGCTCGACGGGTGTCACCTCATAGCCTTCGCGGCGCAGGGCGGCGATCAGGCGATCGAGATGGTCCTTGTCACGCGCCTCGCACTCGATGTCGGTGATGAGGCCCTTGGCGGGAAGCGTGGTAAAAATACGCTGGTGCGACACCTCGACGATGTTCACCTGCTGCTCGTCGAACACGCGCGCGACATTGTAGAGCGCGCCCGGCCGGTCCTTCAGCTTGATGCGCAGCCGGGCGAGCCGGCCCGATCGGGCGAGATCGCGCAACAACACGTTGGCGAGCAGCCGTGTGTCGATGTTGCCGCCACACAGCACCACGCCGACATGCCGGCCGGCAAAGCGTTCGGGATGGGCGAAGAGCGCGGCAAGGCCTGCCGCGCCCGCACCCTCGACCACGGTCTTTTCGACCTGAAGCAGTAGCGACACCGCGCGTTCCAGCTCGCGCTCGCTGACGAGGACGATGTCGTCGACGCGTTCGGCGACGATGCCGGCGGTAATCTGCCCCGGCTCCTTGACGGCGATGCCCTCGGCCAGTGTGTCGCCCTCGCAGGGGAGCGTCATGCCGTTGCGGCGATTGTACATCGAGGGATAGAGTTCGGCCTGCACGCCCACCACCTCGATCGGCCGATCCATCGCCTTGGCGACGGTTGCACAGCCCGAGATGAGGCCGCCGCCGCCGATCGGGATCGCCAGCGTGTCGATCGCCGGCGCGTCCTCCAGCATCTCCAGCGCCACCGTGCCCTGCCCGGCGATGATGTCGGGATCGTCGAAAGGGTGGACGAAGGTGAGGCCACGCTCCTCCGCAACGGTCAGCGCGGCGGCATAGGCATCGTCGAACCGCTCGCCGGTGAGAATCACCGTCGCGCCGTGTCCTTCGGTCTGCTGCACCTTCACCGTCGGCGTCGGCTTCGGCATCACGATCGTCACCGGGATGCCCAGCCGCGCGCCGTGATAGGCAAGGCCCTGCGCGTGATTGCCCGCGGAGGCGGCGATGACGCCACGCGCGCGCGCCTCGTCGCTTAGCTGCAGCAGCTTGTTGAGCGCGCCGCGTTCCTTGTAGGCGGCGGTGAACTGCAGATTCTCGAATTTCAGATAGATGCTCGCGCCCGTCAGCTCCGAAAGCGTGCGGCTGAGCAGGGTCGGCGTGCGGACAATCGAACCGGCAATTCGCGCCTGCGCGGCGCGGACATCATCAAGCGAGACGGGAAGGGCGTTCAGCGTGAGTGGGGATGTAGCCATGGCGCTCTCTAGCGGAACGGCCGTCATGATTGAACCCTTTTACGAATCTTGCGCGATCGCCCCCATGACGCGCGCGATTTTCCGCGTTAATCGGGTCACATGGCAAAACTGACCTTCATCGGCCTGGGCGTGATGGGCGCCCCGATGGCCGCACATCTCGCAAAGGCGGGGCATGATGTCACCGTCTATAACCGTACCGCTTCCCGCGCCGAGGCGTGGGTGGTGAAACAGGGCGGCCGGGCGGCGCCGACACCGGCGGCGGCGGCCGAAGGCGCGGACGCGGTCTTCTCCTGCGTGGGCGCCGATGCCGATCTGGAGGCGGTGACATTGGGGCCTGACGGCTGTTTCGCGGCGATGAAGCCGGGTGCGTTGTTTGTCGATCATACCACCGTTTCCGCGATTATCGCGCGTCGGCTGGCGGCGGAGGGCGAGGCGCGCGGGCTGCTCATCGTCGATGCGCCGGTGTCGGGGGGGCAGGCTGGCGCGGAAAACGGCACGCTTTCGATCATGTGCGGCGGCAGCGACGCGGCGATGGCGGCGGCTGAGCCGCTGATGGGGGCTTATGCCGGGCGCATCGTCCATGTCGGCGGGCCGGGAAGCGGGCAGCAGACCAAGATGGTCAACCAGATATGCATCGCCGGCGCCGTGCAGGGCGTATCCGAGGGGCTGCGTTTCGCGCAGGCATCAGGCCTCGATCTCGATAAGGTGTTCGAGGCGGTGTCGGGGGGCGCCGCGGCAAGTTGGCAGATGCTCAATCGCTGGAAGACGATGGCCGAGGACAGTTTCGACTTCGGCTTTGCGATCGACTGGATGCGCAAGGATCTCGGCCTGGCGATGGACGAGGCGCGACAGAATGGCGCGACGCTGCCCATCGCCGCACTGGTCGACCAATTCTATGCCGAGGTGCAAAGCATGGGCGGTGGACGGCAGGATACGTCGGCGCTGGTGCGGCGGATCAGGCGGCCCGGCGAGCATTGAGGCGACGCCATTTTTTTCGAGCCGCGCTGGCCATGCTGGCGGCGGCGGCGATCAGCACGACGGCCGAGTCGCGCCGTCGTGAACCGGCACCGACTCCGCCGCCACCCTCGGCGGGCGGGCTGGTCGACAATATCAATGGCTATATGTTCGATCGCGCCGGTAACGTGACGCGCTTCAATGGCCTGCTGATCGGCAAGGACGGTCGCGTAGCGAAGCTGCTCGAAAACGGCGACAAGCGGCCCGAACGGCTCGATTTTCGGCTGGACGGCCATGGGCGCACGCTGCTGCCCGGCCTTGTTGACGCGCATGCACATCTGATCGCGCTCGGCCGGCGGGCGATTGCGCTCGATCTGGGCGACGCCCTGTCGCCGGCGGCGATGCAGGCGGAACTTACCGATTATGCGCGTACCCACGGTACGCCACTGTGGATACGGGGAAGTGGCTGGAATGAGGCGGGCTGGGGACTGGGCCGGCTGCCCACCGCCGCCGATATCGACGCGGCGGTCGCCGATCGACCGGTGGTGATCGACCTTGGCGAAGGGGGCGGGCTCCTTGCGAACAAGGCGGCAATGGCGGCGGCGGGGATCAATGCCAAGACCGCCGATCCGGCCGGCGGGCGTATCGTGCGCGGTCCGGACGGGCGACCCACCGGGCTGTTTGTTGGTACGGCCGAGGCGCTGATATTGGCCGCGATGCCGCGAATGCTGCCGCGCGAACGCGACGAGGCGCTGGTGGCGGCGCAACTGGCTTTGATCCGCGCGGGCGTCACCGCCGCCACCGACATGGGCACCAGCATCGAAGACTGGACCGCCTTCCGCCGTGCGGGCGATGCGGGGCGGCTGCGGCTGCGTATTCTCTCTTATGCCGCCGGGATCGATCCGCTGCTGGCGGTCGCGGGCACCGGACCGACGCCATGGCTCTATGACGGTCGGCTTCGGATGATCGGGGTAGCGCTCGTCGCCGATGGCGGGCTTGATACGCGTGGTGCCTGGTTCAAGGCCGATTATGCCGATGCGCCGGGCGAACATGGCCTGCGCTATCTCGACGATGCCAAGCTGCGCAATCTGATGAGCCGCGCGGCGATGGACCATTTTCAGGTCGCGGTCGATGCGACGGGCGATGCCGCGGTCGCGCAGGTGCTCGGCGCGATCGAAGAGGAAGTCGATACCTATAAGGGCGATAGACGCTGGCGGATCGAGCAGGCGCGCTTCGTCGATCCGGCGGACCTGCCTCGTTTCGCACATCACGGCATCATCGCCTCGATGCAGCCAGGGCGTGCCGTCGCCGATCGGCCGGTTGCCGCAGCACGGCTTGACCCCGCGCGCGCCGGCACCGGCGCTCAATGGCCCGCGCTGGCGGGGGAAGGAGTGCCGCTCGCCTTCGGATCGGCGGTGCCGTCGGCGATGCCCGCTCCCTTTGCCGATCTCGCCGCCGCCGTCACCGGTGGGCAGGACGGCACACTGACGATCGCTGAAGCGCTGGGCGCCTATACCGCCGGAGCGGCCTATGCGGGCTTTGCCGAGGGGCGGTTGGGAACGCTTGCCCCTGGTGCGATGGCCGATTTCATCCTGATCGATCGCGATGTGATGGCAACGCCCTCGGCGGCGGCGGAGACGCAGGTCCTCGAAACATGGATCGGCGGCAAGCGGCTGTGGGTGCGCGGGCATGAACAAAATGTCATCCCGCTGCCACCGGCCGGCGATGCGGTGGACGCTACAAGATAGTCATCCGCCGCGAGACGGCGCCGCTTCGATCAAAGAGGCCCGTATGAAAGCTGGTCCGTCTGTGTCGTTCCCTGCTCCTCTTCCTTCCTAGAGGTCTGCCGCCCCCCTTGGCAGCACCGGCCGCCCGGCGTCACCCTCGTCGCCGGGCGGCCACCCCTTTCTAAAGGGTTGCGGTTCCCCCGCCGCAGAACCTATCCCGGAACGGCGACACAGAGGGCGCGATATGGGCCGCAAGATTCTCCTCGTCGAAGATGATAGCGACACGGCGGCCTATCTGGCGCGCGGCCTTGCCGAGCAGGGGCATGTCGTCGATCAGGCCGCCGACGGCCGCGACGGGCTGTTCCTCGCCAGCGAGGGGAGTTTCGACCTCATCATCCTCGATCGGATGCTGCCGGGGCTCGACGGGCTGTCGGTGCTCCGCGCGCTGCGGGCGGCAGGGGTGGGGACGCCGGTTCTCATCCTGTCCGCGCTCGGCACGGTCGACGATCGGATCGAGGGGCTGGAGGGCGGATCGGACGACTATCTCGTCAAACCTTTCGCCTTTTCGGAGTTGAATGCCCGCGCCAACGCGTTGTTCAGGCGGGCGGACGGCGCGGCCTCGGCCGCCGTCGAGACGCGGCTCACGGTGGGCGATCTGGAGGTGGATCTGCTGGGTCGTACTGTCCGCCGCGCCGGCCGGGCGATCGAACTCAAGCCGCGCGAATATAGGCTGCTCGAATATTTCGCGCGCAACGCCGGGCGCGTCGTCACGCGAACGATGCTGCTCGAGCATGTGTGGAACTATCATTTCGATCCCGGCACCAATGTCGTCGACGTGCATGTTAGCCGGCTTCGGCGCAAGCTGGAGGAAGGCTTCGAGCGGCCGATCCTCCATACAGTGCGCGGCGCGGGCTATCGGTTGGCGGCGGACTGACCGGCGATGGGCTCGCGCGTGCCCACCACCATGCGCATTGCGGCCCTTGCGGCCTTCCTCGCCCTGCTGTCGAACCTCGCGGTGCTCGGCTTCATCCACCTGCGCACGCATGACGACGCGTTCGACGTGCTGCGCCAGCGTGCGACCGAGGAGGCGCGCGCGCTCGACGACGTCTATCGCTCGGGCGGGCGAACGGCGCTCGACGATGCGATCCGCGGCACGCTCGATGCGGGCGACAGTCAGATCATGATCGCGATTGTCGATACAGAAGGCCATCCGGTCGCGGGCAATATCGCCGGCCCGCTGCCGCCCGTCGCGCGCAAAGCGACCGATTTCGCGATCGCGCAGTTGCGGCAAGCCGATCGGCCGCGCGTGCCGGTGGAGGCGGGGATCGTCGTTCGGCCGCTGGGCGCCCATTATATCCTGGTGAGCGCGCGCAGCTTCGGCGAGCGGCTCGCCTTCCAGCGCCTGCTTGAACATTCGCTGCTGCTGGCGCTGTTCATGTCCCTGCTGTTCGGGGCGATCTGCGGGCTGGTCACAGCGCGCTATGTCGGCCGGCGGGTGCGCGCGATCGCCGACGTGGTCGATGAGGTGGGCGAGGGCGATCTCGCCCGGCGCGCGCCGATCGGCGGATCGGGCGATGCCTTCGACGCGCTGTCGGCGCGCATCAACCGCATGCTGGACCGGATAGGGCTGCTGATGGGCGAGTTGCGGTTGCTGACCGACAGCCTCGCCCATGATCTGCGTTCGCCCGTCGGCCGTCTGCGCGCGCGGGTGGAACGTGCGCTGATGCTGACCGACGAGGTGCAACGCGACGCCGCGCTTGGCGGCGTGCTCGCCGAAGCCGACGGGCTGACGCGCATCCTGACGACGGTGCTGGAGATCGGGCGGACCGAAGCAATGGCGAGCCGCCGTCAATTCGCCTGGGTCGATCCGACCGAACTCGTCTGCGAGCTGGCGGAAATGTACGAGCCACTCGCCGAAGAAAAGGGCGTGACGATCGAACTGGATGCGAAGGCGCCGCTCTTTCCACTGATGGCGCACCGCCAACTCCTTGCCCAGGCGCTCAGCAATATGCTCGACAATGCGCTGACTTATGCCGGATCGGGGGGGCGGATGACACTTTTCGCGCGCCAGGACGAGGAGGCGCTGCGTCTCGGCGTCGGCGATCGTGGCCCGGGCATCGCCGAGGCCGACAGGGCCGAGGCGCGGCGGCGATTCGGCCGACTCGATTCCTCGCGGTCGACGCCCGGTGCGGGGCTCGGCCTTGCGCTGGTCGATGCGGTGGCGCATCTGCACGACGGCTGGCTCGATCTGGCGGATAACGAGCCCGGTCTTTGCGCGGTGATCGTCCTTCCGCGAAAGGCGAAGGGCCGGGGCGGCACCGCTTGACAGGGAAGCCGCCGGTGCCTAGATCGAAACCATCCCACGAGACCGGTTTCCGGCGGCGCTTGCGCGTGCGCCGTTTTTCGTTCTGGTGTGATGAAGCGTCGAGATGGGGCGGCCCAGCCAGCCGTTCTGTGGAGCAGGAGAAAGAAGAGTGGCACGTATCGCGGGTGTGAATATCCCGACCAACAAGCGCGTGGAAATCGCGCTTACCTACATTCACGGCATCGGCCCCGCCAAGGCCAAGGAAATCACCGAGAAGCTGGGCATTGAGTCGCAGCGGCGCGTTCAGGACCTGTCCGATCAGGAAGTCCTGCGTATCCGCGAGGCGATCGATTCGAGCTACACGGTGGAGGGCGATCTTCGCCGCCAGGTGGCGATGAACATCAAGCGCCTGATGGACCTTGCTTGCTATCGCGGCCTGCGCCATCGCAAGGGCCTTCCCGTTCGCGGCCAGCGCACGCACACCAATGCGCGCACCCGCAAGGGCAAGGCCAAGCCGATCGCCGGCAAGAAGAAGTGAGCCCGTCCGGGGCGACGCCCCGGATCGCCTGGCCTTTCAGGTAGGAAGAACGAGATATGGCACGCGAACCACAGCGCCTGCGTCGGCGCGAACGCAAGAACATCACCGCCGGCGTGGCGCACGTTAACGCCAGCTTCAATAACACCATGATCACCATCACGGATGCGCAGGGCAATGCGATTGCCTGGTCGTCCGCGGGCATGATGGGCTTCAAGGGCAGCCGCAAGTCGACGCCCTATGCCGCGCAGGTCGCCGCCGAGGATGCCGGCAAGAAAGCTGCCGAGCATGGCGTGCGCACCCTTGAAGTCGAGGTGAAAGGCCCCGGATCGGGCCGCGAGTCGGCGCTTCGCGCGCTGCAGGCGGTGGGCTTCCACATCACCTCCATTCGCGACGTGACGCCGATCCCGCACAATGGTGTGCGCCCGGCGAAGCGCCGCCGCGTCTGATTCCCCGGGGGGCGGGCGCGCCCCCCGCTGATTTTGACCGGCCCGGGCGGACGCGTCCGGGCCTAACCCCGAGGGGAACCCCATGGCCGTCAACGCCAAGAACTGGCAGGAAATGAAGAAGCCCAATGGCCTTGAGAAGAAGGCTGGCGGGGACACGAAGCGCCGCGCGACGTTCGTCGCCGAGCCGCTCGAGCGCGGCTTCGGCCTGACGCTCGGCAATGCGCTGCGTCGTGTTCTGCTTTCCTCGCTTCAGGGCGCCGCCGTCACCTCGATCAAGATCGAGAATGTCCTTCACGAATTCTCGTCGTTGGCGGGCGTGCGCGAGGATGTGACCGATATCGTCCTCAACGTGAAGCAGATCGCACTCCGAATGCAGGGCGAGGGGCCGAAGCGGCTCCAGCTTTCCGCCACCGGGCCGGCGCGCGTCACTGCGGGCGACATCGCGGTTTCCGGTGATATCGAGGTGATGAATCCTGATCTCACCATCTGCCACCTCGATGACGGCGCCACGCTCAACATGGAGCTGACTGCTGATATCGGGAAGGGCTATGTTCCGGCCGCGAACAACCGCCCGGTCGATGCGCCGATCGGCCTCGTTCCGGTCGACGCGCTCTACTCGCCGGTGCGTCAGGTGGCCTATAAGGTCGAGAATACGCGCGTCGGGCAGGAGCTGGATTACGACAAGCTGACGATCACCGTCGAGACCGACGGCACGATCACGCCGGACGACGGGCTCGCTTATGCGGCGCGTATCCTGCAGGATCAGCTCCAGCTCTTCGTCCATTTCGACGATGCGCTCGTCGCGCCGACGGCGCCGGCGGGGGCTGCTGCCGCGGCCGCGCCTGGCGGCGAGGCGGAACCCAGCTCGAACCAGCTCAACCGCTACCTGCTGAAGAAGGTGGACGAGCTGGAGCTTTCGGTGCGCTCGGCCAACTGCCTGAAGAACGACAACATCATCTATATCGGCGATCTCGTGCAGAAGACCGAGGCGGAGATGCTCCGCACGCCGAACTTCGGCCGGAAGTCCTTGAACGAGATCAAGGAAGTCCTCGCCTCCATGGGGCTGCGGCTCGGCATGGAAATTCCCGGCTGGCCGCCGGAGAATATCGAGGAAATGGCCAAGAAGCTCGAACAGGAGTTCTGAGAGGCGGCCACGCCTTTCAGCCTGAGGGCGAAGACAGGGTTTGGGTGGCGCCCTTCACCGCCACCCGGCCCGGAGTACCTTGTCCGGCTCCGGGACGAACATAAGGAAGCATATCATGCGTCATCGTGTAGGCGGCCGTAAGCTGCAACGCACTTCCGGCCACCGCGCCGCCTTGTTCCGCAACATGGCGGCCGCGCTCATCAAGCATGAGCAGATCACCACCACGCTCGCCAAGGCGAAGGAACTTCGCCCCTATACCGAGAAGCTCGTGACTCTCGCGAAGAAGGGCGGCCTTTCGAACCGCCGCCTCGCCCATGCGCGCCTCATGGACGACGCACAGCTCGTGAAGCTGTTCGACGTGCTCGGGCCGCGCTATGCGAATCGCAACGGCGGCTATATCCGCATCATCAAGGCGGGCATTCGCGCCTCCGATGCGGCGGCGATGGCGGTTATCGAGTTCGTGGATCGCGATACGTCGGCCAAGGGTCAGGATTCGGGCCCGGTGCAGGACGAGGAACTTGACGAAGCGGCCTGATCGCTTCGGTTGGCGAGATTGAACGATTGGGAGGGCTCGCCTGCTCAGCGCAGGTGGGCCTTTCTTTATGCCGCCGATCGGCTGCCGGCTACGGCAAGCGCCTCCGCGATCTCCCTGTCGCTTGGCATGCGCTGTTCGACGAGGCAGGTGAAATCGAGCCCGGCATAGCCGTAGACGGGTTCGGCACTGGCATAGGCGATGACCGAATCGCCGCGCGCCTGCGTGCCGTATCGACCCGTCACCTCCACATCCACGACGTCATGGAAGCTCCCGCCCCAGGAGGAGGCAACCAGGCGATGCTGCCGATCGATCATGCTGATGCGGCGCTTCGACTGACCCTTGCCCGCTCGCGCGGCATCGGCGAAATGCGCCGTCGTCGTGCCGTGCCAGTCATATTCCAGATGGAGGACACCGATCGGGGCCTGGCGCCGTTCGGGCGCGTCGCGCAGCCCCGCCGCGAAGACCAGGACGGGGCGGTTGTCCTTCCATGGATTTGGCCAGACGTTACCGGTGAACCATTGATCGGGATCGAGACTCGCCATCGCCTGTGCATGCAGGGTGGCGTTGAACTGGATGGCGCCGCCTGCCTCCGTCGCACGCCGCTGCGCCTCCTCATCGGCGGAGAGGATAATCCTGCCCTCTGCGTCGGAGGCGAAGACATTCAGAAAATAGGGCGACAGATGGGTGAAGAGGCGCAGCCGCGCATTCGCCCGCTCCAAAGTGGCGTCGCCGGGATGGAGAAAGGCGTCGACGATCGCCTTGTCGCTGGCGAGCATGCGCAAATCGATGCTGCGCGCATAGAGCGTGCGCATGAGGCTCTGCATCGTCGAGCGGGCGAGATCGATCAGGCGCGCACCTTCGATCTCCGCCACCATCTCGTCCGCGATCGCCGCGCCGAGGGCGAGTCTGTCGAGTATTTCCGCCTGGAAGGCTTCCGAACTAGCGCGCGCCTGCTTTGCCAGCGCCTTCACCTCCTGCGCCACCACCGCAAAGCCTCGTCCCGCCTCGCCCGAGCGTGCGGCCTCGATCGTCGCATTGAGCGCAAGCAGGTTGGTCTGCCCCGCGAGCTTCGCATTCTCGCTGGCGAAGACCTGTATTTCGTCGCGCAGCGTGGCGAGAAGCGAGCGGATTCGGCGAGGCATTCCGGCGGTCCCGTGGCGGTGGCGCGCCCGCCCTAGGAGAGCGGGGTTAATATTCCGTCAGCCCATTACGTTCGGTTTGCAATGGTTGAAGGTTTCAAGTAATCTGCGAGCAGACGGACCGGCTGTCGAAAGGTCCGACGCGAGAGGAGCCGAGCCATGTCCCTCCAGGTGAATCAGTTGCATCCCCGTTTCTTCGGCGAGATTATCGGCGCCGATCTCAGGGCCGAGCCGACCGATGAACTGCGCGAGACTGTCCAGAATGCGATGGACACCTATGCGGTGTGCGTCGTGCGACAGGGGCAGATCAGCGACGAGGAGCATATCCGCTTCGGCAGGCTGTTCGGCCCGCTCGAATATCCGCCGGGTTATGCCACCCGTCCGCGCGGGCGGATCGCGCCCGAGCTGTTCTTCGCCGGCAATCTGGACCTGGACGGCAATATCAAGCCCATGACGCCGCAGAACCAGGACGTCGCCAAGGGCGCCGAGCGCTTTCATTCGGATAGCTCGTTCAATCCGATGCCGAGCAAATGGTCGATGCTGCGCGGCGTCGAATGTCCCCCATCCGAGGTGGGCGGCGACACGCTCTTCATCGACATGCGCGCCGCCTATGACGATCTGGATCAGGCGACCAAGGACAGGATCGAGGGTTTGACGGGCATTCACGACTTCTGGAAGGGCCGGCAATATGCGGGCCTGGAAGTGACCGACGAGATGCGCGCCGGCATGCCGATGCCGCCCGTCCACCACCCGATCGTCCGGCACATGCCCTATGGCCGCAAGGCGCTTTTCGTCGGCGGCCACTGCGTTGGCGTCGTCGGCATGGGCGAGGAGGAGGGGCGCGCCCTCGTCGAGCAGCTTTACGCACATTGCACGCAGGACAAATATATCCACCGCCACCGCTGGACGGAGGGCGATATCGTGATCTGGGAAAATCGCTGCGCGCTGCATGCAGCGACACCGCTCAACAGCGACAAATATCGCCGCGATATGCGCCGCGTGACGATCAATGAGGCCGGCGAGGAGATGGACGCCTACGAATTTCGGCGGCAGCACGAGGGCGCCGTGGCCTGAACGGTGGCGGGTGCGCCCCCCGCAGGGCGGTCCCGCCGCGGCCGCAACATGCTGGACAGGCGCGCCGTGCAATCCTATCGGCGGGCGCATGACAGGCCAGACCCCGACCGAGCAGACCGGCGACTGCATCCTCATCGTCGATTTCGGCAGCCAGGTGACGCAGCTTATAGCGCGCCGCGTGCGCGAGGCCGGCGTCTATAGCGAGATCGCGCCTTTCAACGCCGCCGATGCGGCGTTCGATCGGTTGCAGCCCAAGGGCATCATCCTCTCGGGCGGTCCCGCCTCGGTGACAGAAGAGGGTAGCCCGCGCGTGCCACAGCGCTTCTTCGAAGCGGGCATTCCGATCCTGGGCATCTGCTATGGCCAGCAGGTCATGTGCCACCAGCTTGGCGGCGTGGTTGTCGGCGGGCTGGGTGAGGGCGAGTTCGGTCGCGCCTTCGTGGAGGTGACGAGCCGTTCGGCGTTGTTCGACGGCCTTTGGAAGGATGGCGAGCGGCATCAGGTGTGGATGAGCCACGGCGATCGGGTCGAGGCGCTGCCCGCCGGCTTCTCGCCTGTCGCCGTCTCCGAAGGCGCGCCTTACGCGGTGACGTCGGACGAGGCGCGGCGTTTCTTCGGCGTCCAGTTCCATCCCGAGGTGGTCCATACCCCGCATGGCGGCGCGCTGATCGCCAATTTCGCCCGCCATGTCTGCGGCCTCGCCGGCGACTGGACGATGGCGGAGTTCCGTGCGACCAAGATCGCCCAGATCCGGGAGCAGGTGGGCGACAGGAAGGTCATATGCGGCCTGTCAGGCGGCGTCGATTCGGCGGTGGCAGCGGTGCTGATCCACGAGGCGATTGGCGACCAATTGACCTGTGTGTTCGTCGATCATGGTCTGCTCAGGATGGGCGAGGGTGACCAGGTTGTCGGCTTGTTCCGCGAGCATTATGGCATCCCGCTCGTCCATGTGAACGCGGAAACCTTGTTCCTCTCGGGGCTCAAGGGCGTCACTGATCCCGAGGCGAAGCGGAAATTCATCGGCAAGACGTTCATCGACGTGTTCGAGGCCGAGGCGCGCAAGATCGGTGGCGCGGAGTTCCTGGCGCAGGGCACGCTCTATCCCGACGTGATCGAAAGCGTGTCCTTCACCGGCGGCCCCTCGGTGACGATCAAGAGCCACCACAATGTCGGCGGCCTGCCCGAGCGGATGAATATGAAGCTCGTCGAGCCGCTGCGCGAGCTGTTCAAGGACGAGGTGCGCGATCTCGGCCGCGAACTGGGCCTGCCCGACATCTTCGTCGGTCGTCATCCCTTCCCGGGGCCGGGCCTCGCGATCCGCATCCCCGGCGAGGTGACGAAGGAACGCTGCGACATATTGCGCAAGGCCGACGCCATCTATCTGGAAGAAATACGTAATGCCGGGCTTTACGATGCGATCTGGCAGGCGTTCGCGGTGCTGCTGCCGGTGCGCAGCGTCGGCGTGATGGGCGACGGGCGCACCTATGATTCGGTCTGCGCGCTACGCGCCGTCACCTCGACCGACGGCATGACGGCCGACGTCTTCCCCTTCGACCCGGCCTTCCTCAGCCGCGTCGCGACACGCATCGTCAACGAAGTCGCCGGTATAAACCGCGTGACCTACGACTATACCTCCAAACCGCCGGGCACGATCGAGTGGGAGTGATGGGACGGCATGCTCTGGAGAGCTGAATCATTGTCCTTCGTAGAGATGGCGATGATTTCGGATGGCGCGGTTCACCATTTTATCTGAATCATCAACGGGGCTGTTTTGCCTTGAGAGCGCACGCCGATCTGCTCCGGCCGGCTGGCCGGCCAAGGAATGACATTACCGACGGGTGTCGGCGGCACGCCACCCAGGTCGAGTGTTTCCGCCACGGGCGCGCGATAACCCGGATCCTGGAATTCTGGCCGGAGATAGCGGATCAGGCGCGCCTCCCCGGCGGCGCGCTCCTTGTTGAGCGCAACTAATCGGGAGAGGATCGTCTCGTCATCCAACGTGCCGGCACGATGTTCGTCGCCCCAGCCATAGGTGTCCGCCACCGCGACATCGATCGTGTCGTGGTGGATCAGAGTTACCAATCCCCGGTTATCGATGTTGCGCTCGATGAAAAGGCGGGGCCGTAGCCCCGCCCTTATTTGGTGCAGTCAAGCTGCTTGTTAACAGCTGGCCCGCGATCTCTGAGAAGCGCATTCTTCTACGTACTCAGCGCGTCAGTCAAGGGGCCAACCGCAACTAAGAGCCAATGGCCGTTGCCGAAGCATTTGCGCATGGACTTAAAGCGGAAGCAGGGTTGGAATCCCGCTCCCTGGCGCTATGTGACGCACCAGCGACTTGCGGGTAGCTAGTGATCCGGTGTCATAGTTTGGACCTATGGCCCGGATCGCGCATCCTCGCGCTAATCGCTCTTTCGCCTACTAGAGGGTTGACGTCAATCCCCTAAGAGCCAATATATTTGTTTCGAGATGGTCCGCGGGCTTGCGCCTGCTTGGAGTTGCGGTACATTTGTGGGGTGGGGGAGGATATGCGCAGACTCGGTTTAGATATTGGCACAAATAGTATCGGATGGTGTCTGACCGAAGATGATATGCGGATCGTTGATATCGGAGTTCGAATCTTCGGTTCGTCGCCAAATGGCGCGGGCCGCGACCCGAAATCTGGTGCTAGCCTTGCGGTCGATCGCCGGACGGCACGGGCGATGCGGCGTCGGCGCGATCGTTACATTCGACGACGCTCGGTATTTCTCGACACCTTGATCCGTTATGGATTGATGCCCGCCGATACGGACGAGGCCAAGCTGGTCGCCGCAAAGAATCCCTATTCGATCCGCGCCCGCGCGCTGACCGAACGGCTGGAGCCGTACGAGATCGGCCGTGCACTCTTCCACCTCAACCAGCGCCGCGGCTTCCTATCCAACCGCAAGGCCGAGCGGCGCAGCAAGGATAGCGAGGACGGCAAGATCGCCAGCGGCGCCAAGGCGCTCGACCAGGCGATGGCCGAAGCGGGGGCGGATACCCTCGGCCAGTTTCTCGCCGGCCGCTCGGAGAAGCGCGTCCGCCTGAACGGCGAGAGTCAGGGCTATGATTTCTACCCCCAGCGCCGGCATGTCGAATATGAGTTCCAGCGCATCTGGGAGGAGCAGGCGAAGCACCATCCCATCCTGCTGACCGAAGAGGCGCGCGCGGCGCTCCACCGCATCCTGTTCTTCCAGCGGCCACTCAAGGAGCCGGTGGTCGGCGTGTGCCTGTTTGCCGGACGATACGGCATAGCGCGCGACGAGCGCCGGCTTCCCAAGGCGCATCCGCTGTTTCAGGAGCGGCGTCTCTACGAGGAGGTCAACCAGCTTGAGATCACCACACCGGGCGAAGCGCCTCGCAAGCTGACGCTCGACCAGCGCGACAAGCTGATCCTGGCGTCGCGCGACAAGCGCAAAGTGGCGTTCACTTCCTTGGCCAAGACGCTCAAGCTGCAGCCAGGCGAGAGCTTCAACAAGGCGAGCGAAGCACGCACCGACCTGACGGGCAACGAAGTGCGTGCGGTGCTTGGCGACAAGAAGCGGTTTGGCGCCGCTTGGCACCACAAGACGCCCGAAGCGCAATGGGAGATCATCGAAAGGCTGATCGACGAAGAGAATCCCGAGGCGCTGCATGACTATCTGACTGGCACATGCGGGCTGGGCGAAGAGGCGGCAGATGCGGTCGCCAAGGCTCCTCTTCCTGAGGGTTTTGGGCGGCTCGGCGAAACCGCGACGCGGCGCATTCTCGAACAGCTGAAGACCGGCGAAATCAACGGCGCGCCGCTCACTTACAGCCAAGCGGTCGAAGCTTGCGGCTGGCATCATAGCGACGATCGCACCGGCGAGGTTCTCGATCGTCTGCCTTATTATGGCGAGTTGCTGTCTCGGGACATTCCGCCCGGGACCTTCGACCCTCGCGATCTGGAGGGCGGTCGCCGCGAGAAAAAGATCGAGCGCTATTGGGGCAAGATCACCAACCCCACCGTCCATATCGGATTGCGCCAGCTCGAAAAGCTGGTCAACGCGATCATCGCCGTTCACGGCCGGCCCGACCAGATCGTCGTAGAACTCGCGCGCGAACTGAACCTCAGCGAAAAAGACAAGGACGAGCACAACCGGCGCATCCGCAAGGATACGGCCGACGCACAGGCTCGATCCAGAAAGCTGATCGAAGAAGGCATTGCTGATACGGGTGCCAATCGGGCGCGGCTTAAGCTTTGGGAAGAACTCGCCGGCAATCCGGTCGATCGCTTCTGCCCTTATTGCGGCGATGCGGGGAAATTGATCGGCTTCCGCGCGCTATTTTCGGACGAGGTGGATATTGACCACGTTATCCCTTACTCTCGTTCGCTCGACGACAGTGCTGCGAATAAGGTCGTAGCCCATCGCAACTGCAACCGTGCCAAGGGCAATAAGACGCCGTACGAAAGGTGGGGCTCTGATCCCGAGCGTTGGGACAGGATCGCGGCGCAGGTGGCAAACCTTCGTAAATCCAAACAATGGCGCTTCGGGCCCGACGCCATGGAGCGCGTCGAGAAGGACGGCGGCTTCCTCGCGCGGCAACTGACGGATACGCAATATCTTTCGCGGCTCGCCGGCAAATATCTGCGCAGCCTCTATCCGACGAAGGAGGATGGCAGGGTATTCGTGATCACCGGCCGAATGACCGCGATGCTGCGGCGCCTCTGGGCGCTCAACGATGTGCTGGACGACAGTAAGATCGTCGAGAACAAGAATAGCAACGCGCCCAAGAACCGGCTTGATCATCGCCATCACGCAATCGATGCCTTCGTATGCGCCGTTACCAGTCAGTCGTTGCTGACGCGCATTGCCGCCGCTGCGGGGCGGGCCGAGGAGAAAGATCTCGATCGACAGTTCGAAGACTTGCCCGAGCCCTGGCCGGGCTATCTACCCGAACTGCGGGCGCGTCTGCTCGCGACTGTCGTCAGCTTCAAGCCCGATCATGGTCGCAAGGGCGTGCCCTCGCCAATGCGCGACGTTACCGCTGCCCGGCTGCATGACGATACCGCATATGGCCTAACCGGCGAAGTCGGCCCAGACGGCAGGACGCCGGTAGTGGTAAAGCGCGTTGCGTTCCTCAGCCTGGAACCCAAAGACATTTCCGATCCGGAGCGAATTCGCGACGCGACGCTGCGTGCCGATTTGTACCGTGCGACGCAGGGGTTGTCGGGTACAGCGTTTCAGCAAGCGCTGATGCAATTCAAGGAGACGCATCCCGTCTTTCGTGGCATCCGCCACGTCCGCGTGCTCGGCGAGCGCCCCGGCACGACGACCCTCAGCGTCATTCCGATCAAGGACAAGGCCGGTCGAGCCTTCAAGGCATACAAGGGTAATGCAAACGCTCGTTTCATCGTTTGGCGTTTACCCGATGGTGGCTGGAAGCATTCCACCGTTTCGGTATTCGCCGCACATCAACGGGGCTATGAACTGCCCCGTCCTCATCCCGCTGCGAAAAAGATACTGGATCTGCGGCAAAATGATCTTGTTGCGATTGAGCGTGATGGCACTCGCGCGATCATGCGCGTCGTCAAATTCTCCGAAAGCGGTCAGGTGACACTCGCTGCGCATAACGAAGGTGGCGCGCTCAAGGCGCGCGATGCCGCATCGAACGATATCGACCCGTTCAAATATGTCGCTCCAACAGCAGGCGGGCTTAAGAAGCTCAAGGCCCGGCAGGTCCGGATCGATCCACTAGGAAGGGTTTTCGATCCGGGCCCGCGCTGAGACAGGCGCTCTACCCCATCATCGCAACCAAGGGGGCTTGATGGACCGCATCGTCGATATCGCCACGGATGGCCGCCATCTCTCGCTCTATCGCGGCTTCCTCGTCGTGGAGGAACAGCGCGAGGAGGTCGGCCGGATCGCGCTGGACGATGTGCATGCGGTGATCGTCCACGCCCATGGCACCACCTGGAGCGCCAATCTGGTCGCGGCCCTGGCCGAGCGCGGGGCGCCGGTCGTCTTCTGCGGATCGAACCACTCGCCGGTCGCGGTCACGCTGCCGATCGAGGGGCATCATGCCCAGAACGCCCGCTTCCGCGCCCAGTGGGATGCGTCGAAGCCGCTGTGCAAGCAATTGTGGCGCCGGATCGTGACGGCCAAGATCACAATGCAGGGATCGCTGCTGTCTGCGCGCGGCATCGCGGGTGCGGATGCGTTTCCCCTGATCGCGCGGCGCGTCAAATCGGGCGATTCGGACAATCTGGAGGCGCAGGCCGCGCGCCGCTATTGGCCGCTGCTGATGGGTGCCGAATTTCGTCGGAACCGCGACAGCCCGGGTGCGAACGCGTTGCTCAACTATGGCTATGCGGTGATCCGGGCGACCGTTGCCCGGGCGGTGGTCGCCGCCGGCCTCCATCCGACGATCGGCATCAACCACGCCAATCGGGGCAACGCCTTCGTGCTGGCGGACGACCTGGTGGAGCCGTTCCGCCCCCTCGTCGATGCGCTCGTCGTCGCCATGGTAGCGCAAGGGCTCGATACCCTCGACCCGAAGCGCAAGCGGCAGTTCGCCAGGCTGATCGCGTTCGACCTGCGGATCGGCGGCGAAGCATCGCCCATGTCGATCGCAGCCGTGCGGCTCGCGCAATCGCTCGCGCGTGCGTTCGAGACCGGACGTCCCTCGCTCGCGATATTCGATCCTCCGACACCGATCGAATGGGCGGCGCTTGCCCGGATCGACGAAGGCGACGAGGCGATCGATTGACCGACGCCTCCCATCTGAGCGGATATCGACTGATGTGGATCTTCGTCATGTTCGACCTGCCCGTCGGCACCAAGAAGCAGATGCGAGACGCTACCAAATTCCGCGAGTTCCTTCTCGACGAAGGATTCGAGATGAGCCAGTTTTCGGTCTATGCCCGATTCTGCAACGGCAAGGAGAGCTTCGACTCGCACCTTTCGCGAATCGAGCGCAACCTGCCGGAGAAAGGCGATGTGCACATCCTCACCTTCACCGACCGGCAATATGAGAACATTGTCCGATTCTCGAGCCAGCGGCGCAAACGCCCGCGCAAGAATCCGGACCAGCTTGCCATGTTCTGATTCGCGTGTTCGGAACGAGGCTTCCGGATGTGCAAGTTTTCCTTACTTGATCAGTAAGTTATTTGCACATCGGGTTTAGCCGCTCAGAGATCGGGGGCCAACCGCAACCCGCGCCATGCTGCGCGATGAAATCGATTTGGTTTAGCCGCTCAGAGATCGGGGGCCAACCGCAACCGCCCCAGATAGGTAACACCTTCACCGCGCGGTTTAGCCGCTCAGAGATCGGGGGCCAACCGCAACATACCGACCATCGTTCATGTACCCGTACCAGGTTTAGCCGCTCAGAGATCGGGGGCCAACCGCAACTGCGCACCTGTGCGCCTTCGGCGGCGGCTTGGTTTAGCCGCTCAGAGATCGGGGGCCAACCGCAACCCGTGGCGCCAATGTTCCAGGACAACAAGGGTTTAGCCGCTCAGAGATCGGGGGCCAACCGCAACGCGCGCCGTGCTGGGCACCGACGCCATGGTGGTTTAGCCGCTCAGAGATCGGGGGCCAACCGCAACCGCCACAAGACTATCCTGATCGGCGATGAAGGTTTAGCCGCTCAGAGATCGGGGGCCAACCGCAACCTATTTGGGCCGGATGGGAATACTTCGCGCGGTTTAGCCGCTCAGAGATCGGGGGCCAACCGCAACTTAGCAGGAGCACAAGTAAGCACAGCAATAGGTTTAGCCGCTCAGAGATCGGGGGCCAACCGCAACCCAGATACAGCGTAGCCGCCCCGATCACTTGGTTTAGCCGCTCAGAGATCGGGGGCCAACCGCAACACCTGATCCAAGGCAGCGACGAATGGCTTGGGTTTAGCCGCTCAGAGATCGGGGGCCAACCGCAACTCTGCACGCCCCCCAGCTTCTTCATCTGGCGGTTTAGCCGCTCAGAGATCGGGGGCCAACCGCAACGGTCATTGCCGCTAGCATGAGGCCGACGAAGGTTTAGCCGCTCAGAGATCGGGGGCCAACCGCAACCGCCTCAACAAGACGATCCAGTTCAATTCGGGTTTAGCCGCTCAGAGATCGGGGGCCAACCGCAACTGCCGGTGGCGGCGTGACCCGCCCGCTCGAGGTTTAGCCGCTCAGAGATCGGGGGCCAACCGCAACGGGTTTCGGGCGCGTTCGATCCGCCGGCGAGGTTTAGCCGCTCAGAGATCGGGGGCCAACCGCAACAGTGCGGCCTTGTAGACCTCAAGCAGGGCCGGTTTAGCCGCTCAGAGATCGGGGGCCAACCGCAACACCGCGTGTGTGGACTAGGCGATCCGCTGAGGTTTAGCCGCTCAGAGATCGGGGGCCAACCGCAACAGAAGGACAAGCGCCTTCAGGAGCGTTTTAGGTTTAGCCGCTCAGAGATCGGGGGCCAACCGCAACACCGCGTGTGTGGACTAGGCGATCCGCTGAGGTTTAGCCGCTCAGAGATCGGGGGCCAACCGCAACGCCATGGCGTCGGAATTAATTGCAGCGCCAGGTTTAGCCGCTCAGAGATCGGGGGCCAACCGCAACCCAATCGCCAGACGAAGCTGCCTTCGCGCCGGTTTAGCCGCTCAGAGATCGGGGGCCAACCGCAACGCTTGCGTCCGGTCAAAGTAAGCTGGTTGAGGTTTAGCCGCTCAGAGATCGGGGGCCAACCGCAACGCAGTGGACGAAAACCCGGCTCGACGATCAGGTTTAGCCGCTCAGAGATCGGGGGCCAACCGCAACTGATGCCCCGCGCGCCAGCTTGAATAGTTCGGTTTAGCCGCTCAGAGATCGGGGGCCAACCGCAACGACCAGCCGTTCGTCAATCAGTATGGTTCGGGTTTAGCCGCTCAGAGATCGGGGGCCAACCGCAACAAGAAGCTCCGGCAGGCGCTAGAAGACGATGGTTTAGCCGCTCAGAGATCGGGGGCCAACCGCAACTTGAACAGCGTCTCGGTGAACGCGCGCTGGGGTTTAGCCGCTCAGAGATCGGGGGCCAACCGCAACCTTGCCGTTCGCGAGTCTGCGCGTGGTCTGGTTTAGCCGCTCAGAGATCGGGGGCCAACCGCAACGTCCGGCTGCCGTCGGGCGCAAGATCGGCGGGTTTAGCCGCTCAGAGATCGGGGGCCAACCGCAACCCGCGCGGCCCAGGCGGCGGCCTTGTCGGCGGTTTAGCCGCTCAGAGATCGGGGGCCAACCGCAACCCAGTGCGCCGGCAGCGCCAGCGGCCTCTTGGTTTAGCCGCTCAGAGATCGGGGGCCAACCGCAACGTCTATAGGGGCGTCAAGATTATTACTTCGGGTTTAGCCGCTCAGAGATCGGGGGCCAACCGCAACCCCATTGTCACCGTCCTTTCCGCTTCCTGCGGTTTAGCCGCTCAGAGATCGGGGGAAGGCTGAGGTGAGATTGGTGTCGATTACCGCGCGGCAGCGTTCGAGGCTGAGTTCGTCGCTGGGCGTATGATCGGCGATCCCAGCATTGTTGATGAGGATGTCGACGCGCCCGAAACGCGCGATCTCGGCTTCGAACAGGCGGAGCACCTGCACCTCGTCGGTCACGTCGGTCGGCGCGGCGGTTGCCTCGCCGATGTTCGAGCTTGCGCCGGTGACGATGACGGTACGTCCTTCCACATGGGCCATTCTTTGTCCCTCCTTCAGTCCTGCCAGCCGCCGCCGAGCGCCAGGAACAGATCGATTTCCCGGTTCGCGAGCGCGGCGTCCGAGGCGGCGAGCACCGTCTCGGCCGAGGCGAGGCTGTTCTGCGCGGTCAGCAGCGACAGGAAGTCCGCGCGGCCGAAGCGATAGAGCCGGCCCGCCTGATCGGCGGCAGCCGCCGCGCTGTCGCGGGCGCGGGCGAGCGCGCGATTGCGATCGATCTCGCGCGCATAAGCCGAAAGCGCCGTCTCGGTCTGGCGGAGCGCGTCGAGGACCACGCTGTCGAAATGGGCGAAGCTCGCCTGCGCGGCGGCGTCGGCCTCGGCGATCCGGGCACGGGTGACGCGGCGGTTGGGGAAGGTCCAACTGATGAGCGGCCCCAGTTTCAGCCGGAGGGCCTTGTCGGAACCGATGCTGGCCAGCGGCCCGGTCAGCCCCGCCGATCCGCCGAGGCTCACCTGCGGATAGAGATCGGCGGTGGCGACGCCGATCCGCGCCGTGTCCGCCGCCAGCGCGCGCTCGGCAGCGCGGATATCGGGCCGGCGACGCAGCAGCGCCGCGCCGTCGCCCACCGGGATCGCGCGCGCGGGGTGCGGGATGGCGGCGCAGGACGCGATATCCTTGGGATAGTTCCCCGCCGGCCGGCCGAGCAGCGCGGCAAGCTGGTAGAGCGCGGCCATGCGCTCAGCGGTGAAGCCAGGGAGCGTCGCCTCGGTCTGCTCGACGGCGGCGCGCGCGCGAGTGACGTCGAAGGCGGTGCCGCGCCCACCCTCGGCAAGCCGAGTGGTGACGTCGAGCGACTGCCGCTCGATCCGCAGCACGCGGTCGGCGGCGGCAAGTTGGTGATTGGCCGCGCAGATCGCGGCATAAGCGCGCGCCGTCGCCGCCGCGACGGTGACGCGCACCGCGTCACGCGCCGCGCGGACCGACTCCGCATCGCCGCGCGCCGCCTCGATCCCCCGCCTGATCTTGCCCGAAAGGTCGAGCGGCAGGCTCGCGCCGATGCCGATATCATAGCCCACGGTGCCGGGCAGCGCGCCGCCGACGGTCTGGGGGCGCGACAGGCTGAGCCCGCCCGCCGTGCTAGCCGCCACCGTCCGGCCCGCCAGCGCCTCGCTGACTACCGCCTGCGCCTGCCGCAGATTGGCATTGGCGGCGCGCAGATCGGCATTGGCGGTGAGCGCCTGCGTGACGAGCGTGTCGAGGCGGGGATCGGCATAGAGGCGCCACCAATGCGCCGGCGGCTCTTCCTGCACGATGTTCGCGCTGCTGCCGGTGAAGGGCGCGCTCGCGGCGGGCGCGTTCGCCACGGCCCCGGCGGGGCGTTGATAGTCCGGCCCGGCGACGGTGCAGGCCCCCAGACCGCCGAGCAGGCCGAGCATAACGAAAAAGTGCCCGCGCTTCATCGCGGCGCGGTCCCCGGCAGAATCTTCACTGTTGCGGTGCGCCCTGAAATCAGCCGAATATCGGCCGGCACACGATCGAGCTGCACGCGCACGGGGATGCGCTGGGCGAGGCGTACCCAGGAGAAAGTGGGGTTGACGTTGGGCAGCAGATTGCCGGTGTTCGATCGCTCGCTGTCGTTGATGCCGGCGCTGATGCTCTGGACATGGCCGGCAAGGTCCCTGTCGTCGCCCATCAGGCGCACGATCGCCTTGTCGCCGACATGGATCGCATGGAGCTTGGTTTCCTCGAAATAGCCCTCGATGCGCAGGCTGTCGGTGTCGATCAGCGCCAGCGCCTGCTGGCCGGCCGCGACATAGTCGCCGGGATGCAGATCGAGATTGGTGACGATACCGTGGACGGTCGCGCTCACCTGCGTGCGTCGGAGGTTCAGCGCGGCGGCGTCGCGTTGCGCCTCGGCCTGCTGGAGGGCGGCGCGCGCGGTGGCGACGCGGGCGACATTCTGCTCGTGCGTCTCCTTCGCCACCAGATCGCCCAGTACCACGTCGCGCTGCGCCTCACGCCGGGACTGGCCGAGCGTCGCGCGGGCGCTGGCGATGGCGGCGTCGGCCTGGGCGAGCGCGAGCGCGTAACGCGGCCGATCGACAACGAACAGCAACTGGCCGGGCGACACGGGTTGGTTGTCGTGGACGGCTACCTCGGTCACCAGCCCGCCGACATCGGGCGTCACCCGGACGACATCGGCGCGCACCCGCCCGTCACGCGTCCATGGATCCACTTCATAATGGCGCCACAGCCACAGGAGGGTCAGGAGGGCGAAAACGACCAGCAGAAGCGTGGCGGCCCAGCGCCCGATCGCAGGGATATAATGTCTCATGTGACGATCTTCGTGCCCGAAAGAAACGACAGCAAGCCGAGGATCAGGATGAACAAGGCGAGGTCCACCAGCGGCCGATAGGCGACGACGCGATAGGCGCCAAGCCAGGAAAGGACCTGCGTCAGCACGCCCGTCAACACCAGGGCGATCGCGCCGAGCAGGAGGAGGAGGGGCACGAACACGCCGAACAGGTCCACCTCGCCGATCATGCGCCTGTCCTGCCGATAAGCAGCGCGTCGGGGAAGAGGTTGCGGCGCAGGCTTATCAGCGCCAGCGTGCCGTTGCGCCGCACCTCCGCCTCGGCGCTGGCGACGGTGGCGGCCAGCGCCTCGTCGATCGTGGCGAGCAGGTCCGCGCCCGGCACCTCCTCCTCGCGGGCGACGCGGCGGCGGAAATAATCGCCGACGCCGCGCAGTACGGGCGTGATGATCGGCGCGAAGGAGGGCGTCGCCGCACGCAGTACGCGCAGCTCGCCGACCGAGACGCCGACGCGCAGGTCGGCCAGCGCATCGAACAGCGGGCGGCCCGGGTCCTCCCGGCGGGCGGCGAGGCGCGGCGCGAGGAGGCCGATCCGGTCGAGCATCCGGCTGATCCAACCGACGATATCGGGCTTTTGCGGGCTGTTCGCGCGCTCCGCCAGATCGCGCCAGCCCGCGCGCATCAGCCGGCGCGCGCTTTCGCCGACGCCGATCGTCAGGAAAAGCTGCACGCACAGCACCGCGAAGCTGGTGCCGACGATCTGGGCGATGCCGCCGTTGACGAAGCTGGGGAAATCGGCGGCATAGCGATCGTTCAGCCCGACGACGTTGAGGAAACCCAGGAGGAAACCGATCGCGATCAGCGTGGGACGCGGATTGGCGAGGATCGCGCCGCCGATGAAGAGAACCGGCGCCATCGACAGCATCAGGACAGGAAAGGCAGTGATCTGGGGAAAGAGGACGAAGGCGTAGAAACCGGCGAGGACGATCCCTATCACCGTGCCGATCAGGAAGGTCTTGATGACCGGCGCGGGATCGTCGACACTGCCGAACAGCGCGCAGCAAATCCCCGCGATCGCCACCGCGCCGCCGCCGTCCTTCCAGCCGGTGACGATCCAGAAGGCGCAGCCGAGCAGGACGGTCGCGATCGTGCCCGCCGTCGTGCGCAGCGCCATGCCGTGATCGCGATGCAGCGGCCGGCGGTGCGGCAAAGCGAGAAGGCCGGCGACATTGGGCGTAACGGGGGCGGGGCCGACCGAGCGCATCTGATCGCTAAGATCGCGGCAGTCGCGATGCGCGGCGACCAGATCGGCGACACGGCCGAGCAGGTTGAGCCGCACCGCCGCGCGATAGTCGAGCGGGGCGGCGATCGCCGGCTCCAGCGCTTGCGCCCGTGCGATCAGGCGGGCGGCGGCCTCGCCACGGTCCGCGATCGGCAGCGAACGGCCGAGCCAGTCGCGCACGCCCTCCACCAGCGCCTGCACGTCGCGGGGTATCCCGCCGGTCGCGGCGAGGACGTTCAGCCTGTCCTCGATCGCGCTCGCCAGCGGCAGCAACATCGAAAGCTGGTCCTGAAAGGCGCGGACGGTGCGGATGCGCGGCAGCAGGCGCGCCATGTCGAACGGCAGGTGGATCGAAAGCTGGTGGAGATCGCCGATGTCGAGCGCGAGGCGCCGCCGGTCGCGGTCGAGCGCCGGTCCGGCGGCATGGCTCAGCGAATCGCGCGACCAGCGTTCGGCATCGTCGAGGATCGAATCGATCCGCTTCAACAATTGCTCGACCACGGTTCGCGGGAAGATGACGCCGTGGATCAGGCTGGCGCAGAGAATGCCGAGCATGATCTCCTGCATCCGCGCGCTCGCCGTGTCGAAGATCGCGCCCGGCGCGGTCACGCTCGGAAAGCCGATGATGCTGGCGGTATAGCCCGCGAGCAGGAAGACATAGGCGCGCGGCGTCCTGTCGAGCAGCGAGACGTAGAGGCACAGGCCCAGCCAGAGCGCAAGGGCGAGCGACAGCAGTTCGGGCGAGTTGACGAGCGCCGGGACCAGCAGGATCGCGACCCCGCCGCCGACGATCGTGCCGACGCCGCGGAACACCGCCTTGGACAGCACCGCGCCGGCGAGCGGCTGGGCGACGATATAGGTGGTCGCCACCGCCCAATAGGGCCGGGTGAGCCCGATCCTGAGCGCCACATAATAAGCCAGCACCGCCGCCGCGAAACATTTGAGCGAGAAGAGCGCCGCGAACAGGCCGAAGCGCGCGTCGAGCGATCGTATCGTCTCGCGCAGGCCCGCTTGCCCCCCCTGTGCCGCCACCGCCGTCACCGTGACGACGTCCGGATCATGTGGCCGGGCGGGAAAATGTGCATGGGCAAGCCGCCTCGATCGTTACGGCCGACGTGATGTACGCCATCGCCTCTATAACGTCGAGCAGGGCGTCGGGATGCCTCAGCCGAACACCAGCAGAGCCGCGCGGATCGCGAGCGCGAGCAGCACCAGCGATCCGGCCATGAACAAGGCGAAGCGCGTCATCACATGGTTGACCAGCGCCTGCACGAGGCTGTGCACGACGCGCAAACCGACATAGGCCCAGGCGAGCGCGACGTCGGCGCCGTTTACCGGCGCGGCGACGGCGAGCGTCAGCGCGACCGCATAGAACAGCGTCGGCTGTTCCATCAGGTGATTGTAATTGTCGGCCTTCCACCGGACGCGCGGTGGAATCCGGTCGAGAAATTCCTGCCGCGGCCGATGCGGATCATAAGCGATCTTGAGCCGGACCATCGCGGGTATGCGCGTCGCGTAAAGCCACGCCCACATCACCATGGACCAGAGGATCAGTGCGACGACGGGCTGAAGAATCGCATGCGCCATGGTGCCCCCGGGAGCGATGAGGCCCCAGGGTGGCGTAGCGGTCATTATCCTGTCAACGCCTTATCGGCTCAGCGATTCTCGAACTTGAGCACGCGCCGGTCCTGTTCGTCCTCGTCGCGATACAGGCTGGCCATCGGCTCGTCGGTCACTTCGCTCTGCGCGCCTTCGCCGAAGCCGTTGAAGCCGGTCCGCATCGCACAGCCATAGGCGCCGAGCATGCCGATCTCGACATAATCGCCGACATCAATATCCGCCGGCAGCAGGAAGGGGCCGGCCATGTGATCGAGATCGTCGCAGGTCGGGCCGTAGAAGCTGAACGCCATGTCGCGCGCCTCGCTGGGCGTCTCGCGGACGAGCGCGACCGGGAAGCGCCAGCGGACATGCGCGGCGTCGAACAGCGCGCCATAGGCGCCGTCGTTGATATACAGCTCGTTCCCGCGCCGCCGCTCCACGCGGACCAGCAGGCTCGCATATTCGGCCGACAGCGCGCGGCCCGGCTCGCACCACAATTCGGCCGAATAGCTGATCGGCAGGCTTTCGAACGCATCGTGGATCGCGCGGAAATAGCCTTCGAGCGCAGGGGGCTCCATGTCCGGATAGACCGAGGGGAAGCCGCCGCCGACATCGACGAGGTCCACCGTTACCGCCGCCTCGACGATCGCGGCGCGCACCCGCTCCATCGCCTGCGTGTAGGCGGTGGCGCTCATCGTCTGGCTGCCGACATGAAAGCAGATGCCGAGCACGTCGGCGGCCTGCCGCGCGGCGAGCAGCAGCGAGGGCACGTCGCGCGGATCGGCGCCGAACTTGGCGGCGAGGCTGAGCTTCGCATGATCGGAGGGCACGCGCAGGCGCACGCAGAGGGTCAGGTCCTCCGCATTGCCGGTCGCGCGCAGGATCTTCTCCAACTCCTCATGCGTATCGAGCGAGAAGGCGCGCACGCCGTGGACGGCATAGGCCTCGGCGATCGCTTCCTCGGCCTTCACCGGGTGCATGAAGCAGAGCGTCGCTTGCGGCAGGACGCGCGCGACAAGCCGCACCTCCGCGATCGAGGCGACGTCATAATGGGTGATGCCGCCTTCCCACAGCGTCTCCAGCAAAGCAGGGGACGGATTGGCCTTCACCGCATAGAGCGACTTGCCGGGAAATTTCTCGGCAAAGAAGCGGGCGGCGCGCAACGCGGCATGCGGGCGCAGAAGCGTGACCGGGTCGGCCGGTCGAACCTGGGACGCTAACCCCAGCGCGCTATGATGCTTGTGCAACTCAAGGGACCCCCAACATCGTTGTTAGACATAAGCTGCCTTGCGGTTGGAAGTCCCCATGGGGCAGCGAGGGGCGCGATATAGAAACGGGGGTCCCCCTTGTAAAGACGCTTGCCCGATTTCTGTTCAAGTATCTGAAATAGATGTATTTTATGAAAGCCTGTCGCGGAAGTCCTCATAAGCGAAGGCGCGGACGGGGGTGATCGAGTCGTTCTCGCTGTTCCACAGCAGGATGGCGGGCAGCGGCACGCCGTTGAACGTGTTCGTCTTGACCATCGAATAATGCGCTTGATCGAGGAAGGCGATGCGCGTGCCGGGCGCGGGCCGCGTCGGGAAGCGATAATCGCCGATCACGTCGCCCGCGAGGCAGGAGGGGCCGCCGAGGCGCACCGTCACGCCCTCTTCCGCCTCGCCCAGCAGCGCGGGGCGATAGGGCGCCTCGATCACGTCGGGCATGTGGCAGGTGGCGCTGATATCGACGATGGCGATCGCCATGCCGTTGTCGATCACGTCGAGCACTTCGCCGACGAGGATGCCGGTGTCGAGCGCGACCGCTTCGCCCGGCTCCAGATAGAGATCGAGGCCCGTATCGGCGCGTATGGCGCGGATCAGCGCGACCAGATCGTCGCGCTGATAATCGGCACGGGTGATGTGGTGGCCACCGCCGAAATTGAGCCATTTAAGGCGGGGGGCCAGCGCCCGGACGCGCGGCGCGATCGCGTCCCACACCGCCTTCAGCGGCGGGAAATCCTGTTCGCACAAGGCGTGGAAATGCAGCCCGTCGACGCCCTCCAGATCGGCATCGGTCAATTGCGAGATGGGGAAGCCGAGGCGTGAGCAGGGCGCTGCGGGATCATATTTGGCGATCTCGCCGACGCTATGCTCGGGATTGATCCTGAAGCCGATGTCGAAGCGTTCGCCCGCCGCGCGCGCCTCGGCGATCAAGGGGGCGAAGCGGCGTATCTGCGCAGGGCTGTTGAAGATAACATGATCGGAAAGCCGCACGATCTCGCGCAGGTCCTCCGCCTTGTAGGCGGGGCTGTAAGTAGCGATCTCGCCCCGATATTGCTCCGCGCCCAGCCGCGCTTCCCAGAGGCCCGAGGCGCAGACGCCGTCGAGATAGCGGCCGACCAGGGGCGCCAGCGACCACATCGAGAAGGCCTTGAGCGCGAGGAGTATCTTCGCGCCCGATCGTGCCTTGATGTCGGCCAATATGCGCAGGTTCCGTTCCACCGCCGCCTCGTCGACGACGAAGGCGGGGGTGGGGACGCGCGACAGGTCCAGCCGGGCGAACGCGCCCGCGCCGCCCGCCTTGGTCGTCATCAGCGCATCGGCATGTCCGGTCGCCATGCCGGTCAGAAATCGAGCGGCTTGTCGAGTTCGCGCACCTGCCAGGGCAGGCCGTGCGCGTTCAGCATTTCCATGAACGGGTCGGGGTCGAGCTGTTCCATGTTGAACACGCCTTCGCCCTTCCAGACGCCTTGCAGCATCAGCGCCGCGCCGATCATCGCGGGCACGCCGGTGGTGTAGCTCACCGCCTGGCTGCCCACCTCGCGGAACGCGTCCTCATGATCGCAGATATTGTAGACGTAAACGGTACGCGGCTTGCCGTCCTTCACGCCCGTCGCGATGTCGCCGATATTGGTCTTGCCCTTGGTGCTCTTGCCGAGGTCCGACGGCTCGGGGAGCACGGCCTTCAGGAATTGCAGCGGAATGATTTCGCGCCCTTCGTAGAGGATCGGCTCGATCGAGGTCATGCCGACATTCTGGAGCACTTCGAGATGCTTGAGGTACGCGTCGCCGAAGGTCATCCAGAAGCGGATGCGCCTGATCTCGGGCAGGTGCGTCGCCAGCGATTCCAGCTCCTCATGGTACATGAGGTACATGTTGCGCGTACCGACCTGATCGAAATCGAACGGCTGCTTCTTCGCGAGCGGCGGGCTCTCCACCCATTCGCCGTCCTCATAATAACGCGCGTTCGCCGTCACCTCGCGGATGTTGATCTCCGGATTGAAGTTGGTCGCGAAGGCCTGGCCATGATCGCCGCCATTGCAATCGAGGATATCGAGCGTGTCGATCCGATCGAGCAGATGCTTGCGGATATAGGTAGCGAAAACGCTGGTGACGCCGGGATCGAAGCCCGACCCCAGCAGCGCCATCAGCCCCGCCTTGCGGAAATGCTCCTGATAGGCCCATTGCCATTTATATTCGAACTTCGCCTCGTCGCGCGGCTCGTAATTGGCGGTGTCGAGATAGTTGACGCCCGCCGCGAGGCACGCGTCCATGATCGCGAGGTCCTGATAGGGGAGGGCGAGATTGACGACGAGGTCGGGCTTCACATGCTCGATCAGCGCGGTCGTCGCGGCGACGTCGTCGGCGTCCACCTCGGCCGTCTCGATCGTGACGCCGGTGCGCTTGAGGACCGATTCGGCGATCGCATCGCATTTGAAGCGCCGGCGGCTGGCGAGCGTGATCCGCGTGAATATCGCCGGCAGCATCGCCATCTTGTGAACCGCGACCGAGCCGACGCCGCCCGCGCCGATGACCAGAACCTCGCCCAATGTACGCTTCCTCGCTGCTAGCCGGATCAGGAAGCGGCCCATATAAGGGCCGCGCTACGGTTTCGCTACAGCGTGCATCGGCCAGTCGGGGGGAAGCGAATGGGTTCGGGTTCCAATGCCATTGTCCTGGCCCTGGCGATGATCGCGGTCTTCGCGCTGGGCGCGGGCGGCCTCTATGTCGCGATCAGGCGCGGCGACCGGCGGCGGGGCATATTGATGATTATCGCGGCGGCGGTTCTGTTGGCGAATGTGCTGATAAACGCCTGGCCGGCGTAGGAGGCGTTTCCTCTGCTCATCCGTCATTCCCGCCTGCGCGGGAATGACGGGGAAATTGGGAGAAGCCGCCCCCCATCATCGTCACCCCGGCGGAAGCCGGGGTCTATGGACTCGGCTCGCCCAATAATGAAGCGGACCGAATCCACGGGTCCCGACTTTCGTCGGGATGACGGGTGGTTCGGCCTTTAGCGGACCAGCACGCCGTGCTGTTTCTTGCCCGCCGAAATGCGGACGGGGAAGGCGCCGACGCTGACCGTCGCGCTTTCGTCGGCCACCTTCTCGCCGTCGATCCGCGCGCCGCCGCCCTTGATGAGGCGGCGCGCCTCGCCCTTCGACGCGACGAGGCCGAGGGCGACGAGCGCGTCGACGATGGCGATGCTGCCGCCCGGCACGGCGAAGCTGGGGAGCGTATCGCCGGCCGATCCTTCCTCGAAGGTGCGGCGCGCGGTTTCGGCGGCCTGCTCGGCCGCTGCGTGGCCCCGGCAGAGCACAGTCGCCTCATTGGCGAGGATCTTCTTTGCTTCGTTGATCTCCGCGCCCTGAAGCTGTTCCAGTCGGGCTATCTCGTCGAGCGGCAGATCGGTGAACAGGCGGAGGAAGCGGCCGACATCGGCGTCATGCGTGTTCCGCCAGAACTGCCAATAATCGAAATGAGGGAGCGCCGCCTCGTTCAGCCACACCGCGCCCGACACCGTCTTGCCCATCTTCTGCCCATCGGCGGTGGTGAGCAGAGGCGTGGTCAGGCCGAACACTTCGCGCCCGTCGACGCGGCGGGCCAGCTCGACACCGTTGACGATATTGCCCCACTGGTCCGATCCACCCATCTGGAGCCGGCAGCCGACGCGGCGCGACAGCTCCAGAAAATCATAGGCCTGGAGGATCATATAGTTGAATTCGAGGAAGGTCAGCGACTGCTCGCGATCGAGCCGCAGCTTCACCGAATCGAAGCTGAGCATCCGGTTGATCGAGAAATGCTGCCCGATCTCGCGCAGGAAGGGGATATATTCGAGACGGTCAAGCCATTCGGCATTGTCGAGCATGATCGCGTCCGACGGGCCGTCGCCGAAGGTCAGGAAGCGTTCGAACACCGTGCGGATCGAGGCGATATTGTCACGGATCGCGTCGAGGGTGAGCAGCTTGCGCGCCTCGTCCTTGAAGCTTGGATCGCCGATCTTGCCGGTGCCGCCGCCCATCAGCACGATCGGCCTGTGCCCCGCCTGCTGCATCCGGCGCAGCATCATGATCGAGACGAGATGGCCGACATGCAGCGACGGCCCCGTGGGATCGAAACCGATATAGCCGGGCACGATCTCGCGCCCCGCCAGCGCGTCGAGGCCGGCGGCGTCGGTCAGTTGATGGATATAGCCACGCTCGGCCAACAGGCGTAGCAGGTCGGACTTGTGCTCGGTCATGATGCGCGCGCGCTTAGCATGCAGGCCGGCGAAAGGGTAGGCGAACTATGGACACATATCTGGCGATCGGGCTGATGTCGGGCACCTCGCTCGACGGGATCGACGCGGCGCTGATCGAGACGGACGGCAAGAAGCATGTCCGCCCCATCGCGTTCCGCAGCGAGCCCTATTCGGATCAGGCCCGCGAGACGCTGCGCGCGGCGATGCAGCTCGCGCTCGTCTGCGAACGGCCACGCCAGGATTTCGACATCATCGCCGCCGAGGAACTGCTGACGCGCAGCCATATCCTGGCGGTCCGCAAATTGCTGGGCGACGCGCGCGTGGCGCCGGCCGACGTGGCGGTGATCGGCTTTCACGGGCAGACGCTGGCGCATCGCCCCGATCGCGGCTGGACATGGCAGATCGGCAACGGCGCGGCGATGGCGGCGGCGCTCCGGATCGAGGTGGTCAATGATTTCCGCACGGCCGACGTGGCCGCGGGCGGGCAGGGCGCGCCGCTCATCCCCGTCTATCATCGCGCGCTGACCGCCGACATGGAAAAACCCCTCGTCGTGCTGAATATCGGCGGCGTCGCGAACATCACCTATATCGGCGAGGATGGAGGGCTGATCGCGTTCGATACCGGGCCGGGCAATGCGCTGATCGACGACTGGATGCTGGCCGAGAAGGGCAAGCGTTTCGACGAGAACGGCGCGTTTGCCGCACGCGGGCGGATCGACGAGGAACGGCTGGGCTCGATGCTGGACCATGGCTGGTTCGACATGATGCCGCCCAAGTCGCTGGACCGCGCGGATTTCACGATCCAGCCGGTGCGCGGCCTGACGCCTGCGGACGGCGCGGTGACGCTGACCGCCTTCACTGCCGTCTCCATCTCCTATGGGCTGAAATTGCTGCCTGAAAAGCCGAAGCGGCTGATCGTCGCGGGCGGCGGACGGCATAATGCGACGCTAATGGCGATGATCGGCGAGGCGTGCGGCCTCACGCCCGAACCGATCGAGGCGATTGGCTGGAACGGCGATGCGACCGAGGCGGAAGGATTCGCCTATATGGCGGTGCGCACACTGCTCGGCCTGCCGATCAGCTTTCCGGGGACGACCGGCGTGGCCGCCTCGCAGGTGGGCGGCGTCGTCCACCCCGTTCCGGACGTGTAGACCGCCCGCCTCACTCCTTGACCGGCGGGCAGCCCGGCAGGTTCAGCATCCGCGCGTCGGTGCAGGTGCGGATCTGCGCCGATCCGTCGGGCCCGATGAAGAGCACATAGTCACCGCCCGGATCGCAATGCGCGGTCCAGCCGATCAGATTCTTGTAAGGCTCGGCCTTGGCGACATTGCTGATACGGCCGCAGCGCTGGTTTGAATCGACGATCGCGCGGCGCAGCGCGGCGGCGCGGCGGGCGGGGTCCAGCCTCTCCAATCGCTGACTGTAGCTGTTCGCCGGCGGCGTCGCGGCGAGGGCGGGGGCCGTTCCCATCATGAGGGTGAGCAGGATGGCGGCATATCTGGTCATCTTGAAATCTCCATGCCCGTTTGGGGCTCCCTTGCTGTCTTAGTCGTGCGATATCCACGCTCCAACGCACAATCGGTTCCTGCCTCCGTTTCGGCGGGAACGAGTGGCCGGGCAGGGCATTATCGCAGCACCTGGATCGTGTCGCGGGGCTGACATCAATCCATGGAGACGGCCCATGAAAGTGAACGAATGCATGACGCGCGATGTGCGGATCGTGGACGTTGGCGATACCGTGCAGGACGCGGCCCAGATCATGGCGCAGATCGATGCGGGCGTGCTGCCCGTGCGGGAGAATGACCGGCTGGTCGGCGTCATCACCGATCGCGATATCGCCATACGCGGCGTCGGGCGCGGCTGCGCGGCGGACGCCAAGGTGGGCGAGGTGATGAGCCCCGAGGTCAAATATTGCTTCGAGGATGATGAGGTGGAGGACATCCTCCTCAACATGGGCGATATTCAGGTGCGGCGCCTGCCCGTGCTCGATCATGCCAAGCAACTCGTCGGCATCGTCTCGATCGGCGACCTCGCGCGTGGCGAGACGGCGGAAACCGGTGAGACGCTGGTGGAGATCACGCGGATCAGCGGCCAGCACTCGCAGATGATCTGATCGCCATGGACGACGCACCGAAAGCGCCGGAGCCGGCAGAGGTTACGCTGGTCGATCTGTGGGTGCCGGCGGAGAGCTGGCAAGTCCCCTGCATGATCGAGGCGGCGTGCTGGACACTATTGCTTGAATGGACACGCCCGTCCCCCGATCATGGCGCGGATTATGAGGCGTCCCACGGGCAGCTTGTCCTTCCCGAACCAATGGAGGATGATGCGGGAAGCGGCCTGTTCGCGTAAAGCCGTCGCCGGCGGGGCAGGGAACTTGTCCCCGTCTGGTCTGTTGCGTGGTGTGATCCTTGGTCTTTCCATGCAAGGGGGCGTGATGTTTCTGCTCGACAGGTTGCTTACCCGGATCGTTCGTGCCGGGCCGCTGACCGTGATCGATGCGAAGGGCCGGCGGCGAAGTTATGGAGATGCCTCGCCCGCGACGAAGCCGGTCACGGTGCGGCTGGCCGACAATAAGGTGATGTGGGACATCGCCTTCCAGCCGCCGCTGAAGACCGGCGAAGCCTATATGGAAGGGCGGCTGATCCTTGAGAAGGGCGACATTCTCGATCTGCTCGACCTCGTCGGCTACAATGCGCGGTGGGAGGACGACAATCCGGTCCGGTCGATGCTCTGGCACGGGCGGCACGCCGCGCGGCAGGGGCGGAACGGCAGGCGGCTCGCCAAACGGAACGTGGCGCATCATTATGATCTGAGCGACCGGCTGTACGATCTATTCCTCGACGCCGACCGCCAATATAGCTGCGCCTATTTCACCGATCCAGCGAACAGCCTGGAACAGGCGCAGGCCGACAAGAAGACGCATATCGCCGCCAAGCTGTACCTGAAGCCCGGGCAGAAGGTGCTCGATATCGGCTGCGGCTGGGGCGGGATGGCGCTTTACCTGAACAAGGTCGCCGACGTCGACGTGCTCGGCGTCACGCTGAGCGAGGAGCAGTTGAAGGTCGCGCGCCGCCGCGCCGAGGAAGCGGGCGTCGCGGACAGGGTGCGTTTCGAACTGATCGATTATCGCGACGTCACCGGCAGCTTCGACCGGATCGTCTCGGTCGGCATGTTCGAACATGTCGGGCCGTCCCATTATCCCGAATTCTTCGAGACGTGCAGGAAATTGCTGACGACCGACGGGGTGATGTTGCTGCACACGATCGGCCATGTCGACGGGCCGAGCCCGACCGATCCCTGGGTGGCCAAATATATCTTTCCCGGAGGGTATATCCCCGCGCTGAGCGAGGTGGCGCCGGTGGTCGAGAAAGCGGGGCTGTGGCTTACCGATCTGGAGGTGCTGCGCCTGCATTATGCCGCGACGCTGGAGCATTGGTACGAACGCACCCAGGCGGCGCGCGACCAGATTATCGCGCTTTATGACGAGCGCTTCTTCAGAATGTGGGAATATTATCTGGCCGCCTCGATCATCGCCTTCCGCCACGACGGCTTCGCCAATTTCCAGTTCCAGCTTACCCGCCGCCGCGACGCGCTGCCGCTGACGCGCGATTATATGCTGCGCGAGGAGGAACGGATGAAGGCGGACCCACCGCTCGCCATGGCGGCGGAGTGACGGGGGCGGACTTCATAGAGCGGAAGAACAACCACTCCACGTCACTCCTGCGAAAGCCGGGGTCCATGGTCTCGGCTCACTTCATAATTAAACGATTCGCCGTCCATGGATTCCGGCTTTCGCCGGAATGACAGGGGGGAAGGGGTGAGATCGCGGGGAACGCTCTACGATATCAATAACGGCGGAGCAGGCCCGCCAATCGTCCCTGCACGCGCACTTGCTCGGGCGCGTAGCGCTGCGGATCGTAGGCGCGGTTCGCCGGATCGAGGCGGATCATATTGCCCTCGTGCCGGAAATATTTGAGCGTCGCCTCGCTATCCTCGATCAAGGCGACGACGATTTGCCCTTCGCGCGCCACGTCGGTGCGCTGAATGAGCGCATAATCGCCGTCAAGGATGCCCGCCTCGACCATCGAATCGCCTGAAACCTCAAGCGCATAATGCTCGCCCGGGCCGAGCAGGGCGGCGGGCACCGACAGCGAATTGCGACTTTCGATCGCCTCGATCGGCATGCCGGCGGCGATGCGGCCGTGGAGCGGAATTTCCATCACGTCATTATGCGGCGTCGGCGTTGCGACACGCAGCGCCGGCTTCAACTGAACGACATTGTTCGGCTTCGCCTGTATCTCGGGCACCTTGAGCACCTCGAGCGCACGGGCGCGATTGGGCAGGCGGCGGATGAAGCCGCGTTCCTCCAGCGCGCTGATCAGGCGGTGCACGCCCGATTTCGACTTGAGATCGAGGGCCTCCTTCATCTCCTCGAATGAGGGCGATACGCCGGTTTCGGCGAGACGATCGTGGATGAAGCAGAGCAGTTCATGTTGCTTGCGCGTGAGCATGGCCGACCCCTAAGAACGAACGGGGAACGTGTAGGAAACGTTGCGCGGCCTGTCAAGCGAAAGGCAGAATTTCCACCGAGTCGCCGATCGCGGCGGCAGGGCTGGACGGTGGGCGGACGATGAGCAGCTCCGCCGCCGCGAGCGCGCGCATCGCCGCGCTGTCCTGGCTTCCCGCCTCGACCACCCCGCCGGGGCCGTAGCAGCCGCGCAGATATTCGGCGCGCGCGCCGGTCGCGGGGAGCGGCGCGCCCAGCCTGGCGGTGCGCGCCTTGGCAAACGGATCGGGCGCGCCGAGCAGATGGCGGACGAGCGGCAGGAGGAACAGCCACGCGGTCACATAAGCCGACACCGGATTGCCGGGGAGCCCCAGCACGATCGCCTTGCCGAGGCGGCCGGCGAGCAGCGGCTTGCCCGGCTTCATCGCGATCCGCCAGAAATCGAGCGTCGCGCCGGCCCGGTCGAGCGCGGGGCGGACGAAATCGCGATCGCCGACCGAGGCGCCGCCGGTGGTGACGATGATGTCGGCATCGGCGGCGTCGGCGAAGGCCGCCGTCATGCCATCGAGATTGTCGGCGACGATGCCGCGATCCTCCACCTCGGCCGGCAGTGTCGCGCCGAGCAGCGCGGCGAGCATCGGCGCGTTGGAGGAGGGGAGGGTGACGCCCGGGGTCGGCGCGCCCACCGGCACCAGCTCGTCGCCGGTCGACAGCAAAGCGATACGCGGCCGTCGCCGGACAGGAAGCGTCCCGTGGCCGCCGAGCGCGGCGATCGCTATCTGTGGCGGGCCGACCGGTGCGCCCTCGGCCAGCAGCAGGGAATCGGCGGCAAAGTCGCTGCCCGCCGCGCGGACATGGGCGCCCTTGCGCGGCGGCCCTTCGCCGTCGAGCCGCAGGCTGTCGCCGCTGCGCGCGGCCTCCTCCTGTACGAGAATCGTGTCCGCGCCCGCCGGGAGCGGCGCGCCGGTGAAGATGCGCGCGGCCTCATGCGGGGCGAGCGGCCGGTCGAACCCCGCGCCGGCGGCGCTCTCGCCCACCACCGTCCACGGGCCGGGCATTTCGGCGAACCGCAACGCATAGCCGTCCATCGCCGAAAGGTCCGCCGCCGGCTGCGTCCGCCGCGCCGTCACGGGACGTGCCGCCCAGCGCCCGAGGGCATCGAGCAATCGCACCTCCTCGACCGGCAGAGGTTCGCCAAGCGCCAGCAGCCGCGCCTGCGCCTCCGCGACAGGCAGCAGGCTCATGGCGCAGCGCGCCACTCGCCCGAGCGGCCGCCTGATTTGGCGAGCAGGCGGATGCCGTCGATCGTCATGCCGCGATCGAGCGCCTTCGCCATGTCGTAAATGGTGAGCAGCGCCACCGAGACGGCGGTGAGCGCCTCCATTTCCACCCCCGTCTGATCGCGCGTCGAGGCGGTGGCGGTGCAGCGGATCGCCCCCTCTTCAAACGCCAGATCGAGCGAGACGGCGTTCAGCGGCAGCGGGTGGCAAAGCGGCACCAGATCGGCGGTCTTCTTCGCCGCCATGATGCCCGCGACCCGCGCGACGGCGAGCACGTCACCTTTCTTCACCGCGCCCTCGCGGATCGCGGCCAGCGCCGCGGCGGACATGGCTATCCGGCCCTCGGCGGTGGCGGTGCGGGGCGTCGCGGGCTTGGCCGAGACGTCCACCATATGCGCCGCGCCCTCGGCATCGAGATGGGTGAGCCGGCTCATGCCCCGACCAGCAGCCGCCGCGTCGCCTGCTCGACATCCGCCTCGCGCATCAGCGATTCGCCGACGAGGAAGCAGGAGACAGTATGTTCGCTCATCGCGACGAGATCGGCATGGCTCGAAAGGCCGCTTTCGGCGACGAAGGTGCAGCCGGCGGGGGCGTGGGCGACCAGTTCGTAGGTCCGCTGGAAATCGACGGTGAAGTCGCGGAGGTCGCGATTGTTCACCCCGATCAGGCGCGAGCGTAGGCGAAGCGCGCGATCGAGTTCGGCGGCGTCATGCACCTCGACCAGCGCGTCCATGCCGTGCGCGATCGCGGCGGCCTCTATCTCCGCCATCTGCCCGTCCCCGAGCGCTGCGACGATGATGAGGATCGCGTCCGCGCCCAGCGCGCGCGCCTCCGTCACCTGCCAGGGATCGACGATGAAATCCTTGCGCAAACAGGGCAGCGATACCGCCGCGCGCGCCTGTTCGAGATAGGCGTCAGCCCCCTGGAAAAAGGGCATATCGGTCAGCACCGAGAGGCAGGCCGCGCCGCCCGCCTGATAGGCGCGGGCATGCGCCGGCGGATCGAAATCGGCGCGGATCAGCCCCTTGGAGGGGGAAGCCTTCTTGATTTCCGCGATCAGCCCGAAGCCGCCCGCCGCGACCTTCGCGTCCAGCGCGGCGCGAAAGCCGCGCGGCGGCGTCTGTTCCTTCGCGCGCCCCTCCAGTTCGGCCAGTGGCATCGCAGCGCGGCGCGCGACGACATGATCGCGCTTCACGGCGAGAATTTCGGTGAGCTTGTTCGTCATCGAAAGGCGATCCAGCAATCGAGCAGCGCGTTGGCGAGGCCCTTGTCGATCGTCTCGGCGGCCTCCTCCATGCCCTCCGCCCAGCTATCCGCCGCGCCCGCGACGATCAGCGCGGCCGCGCTGTTGAGGAGAACGGCCTCGCGATAGGCGCCCGGCTCGCCTTGCAGCAGACGGCGCAGCGCCGCCGCATTATAAGCGGGATCGCCGCCCCGGATCGCATGGAGGCCGTGCCGCGCGAGCCCTGCATCCTCGGGCGTCACCACCTCTTCGCTGCGGCCCGTCATGCGGCCGATCCGGATCACGCGGCTGGGACCCGCGATCGAAAGTTCGTCGAGGCTTTCTTCGCCCGATACGACCATTGCCGACTCGGTACCCAGATACTCCAGCGCGGCGGCGACGGTGGGCAGATAATCGACGCGCGCGACGCCGATGAGCTGGCGGGTGACGCGCGCCGGGCTCGCCATCGGGCCGAGCAGATTGAAGATGGTGCGCTTGCCGATCGCGCGGCGGATCGGCCCGAGCCGGGCGAGGGCGGGGTGATGCGTCTGCGCGAAGAGGAAGCCTATGCCGAGATCGGCAAGGCTGCGCTCGGCAGTGGCCGACGCGATTGACAGGTCGAGGCCCAGCGCCTCCAGCGTGTCCGCCGCGCCCGCCTTCGACGACGCCGCGCGATTGCCGTGCTTGGCGACCGGAACGCCGGCCGCCGCGACGACGATCGCGACGGCGGTGGAGATGTTGAGGCTGTGCGCGCCGTCGCCGCCGGTGCCGCACACGTCGATCGCGTTGGCGGGCGCCTCGATAGGGATCATCCGCCGCCGCATCGCGCGCGCCGCGGCGGCGATTTCCAGGCTCGTCTCGTCGCGCGCCGCCATGTCGGTCAGAAAGCGGATCACCGCCTCGTCGCTGGCTCGTCCGTCGAGAATATCCTCAAAGGCGGCTTCGGCGATCGCCTCGTCGAGCGGGCTTGTCGTGTCGGGAAGCAGCGCGAGCGTCGTCACGTCCGCTCCTTCACGGGGATGCCGGCGATTCGCAGGAAATTGGCGAGCAGCCGGTGGCCATGCTCCGTCGCGATGCTTTCGGGATGGAACTGGACGCCATGGATCGGCAGCGTCGCGTGGCGCATGCCCATGACGGTCGCGTCGTCGGCATGCGCGTTGGCGATCAATTCGGCGGGAATATCCTCCACCACCAGCGAATGATAGCGCGTGGCGATATAGGGCGAGGGTAGGCCCGCGAAGACGCCGCTGCCGTCATGCTCGACCGGTGAGGTCTTGCCATGCATCAGGGTTCTGGCGCGCGTCACGCGGCCGCCGAAATATTGGCCGATAGCCTGATGACCAAGGCAGACGCCGAGCAGCGGCCGCCCTTCGCGCGCGCATGCGCCGACGAGATCGAGCGAGATGCCCGCTTCGTTGGGCGTGCACGGCCCGGGCGAGATCAGGAAGGCGTCGGCGCCGCTCGCCAGCGCTTCATCGGCGCTCAGCGCATCGTTGCGGCGGACTTCCACGGGCGCACCCAGCTCCTGGAGATAATGCACCAGGTTCCAGGTGAAGCTGTCATAATTATCGATGACGAGGATCATGGCATGGCTTTAGAGGCTCGTCACCGCCGGGGGAAAGCGAATTATTGGCCGAAGCCGCTTTCGTTCGCCCGTGCCACCGCCTCGCGCGCGGCGGCGGCGAGCGCGCTGGCCTTCGCCTCACATTCGCGCTGTTCATAGGCCGGGTCCGAATCGGCGACGATGCCCGCGCCCGCCTGCACATGCATCATGCCGTCCTTCACGACGGCGGTGCGCAGCACGATACATGAATCCATCGATCCGTCGGGCGAGAAATAGCCGACGCCGCCGGCATAAGGCCCGCGCGTCTCCGCCTCCAGCTCGGCGATGATCTCGCACGCGCGCACCTTGGGCGCGCCCGAGACGGTGCCCGCCGGAAAGCCCGCGAACAGCGCGTCGATCGCATCCTTGTCGGGCGCCAGCCGGCCGACGACGTTCGAGACGATGTGCATGACGTGACTGTATTTCTCGGTCGTATAGCTATCCGTCACCTCCACCGTGCCTGGCGCCGCGACGCGACCGACATCATTGCGGCCGAGATCGAGCAGCATCAGATGCTCCGCCCGTTCCTTGGGATCGGCGAGCAGGCTTTCGCGATTGGCATTGTCCTCGGCGGCGGTGCGGCCGCGCGGACGGGTGCCCGCGATCGGGCGGATCGTCACTTCGCCGTCGCGCGCGCGGACCAGTATTTCCGGGCTCGATCCGATCAGCGCGAAGCCGGGCAGATCGAGATAATAAAGGAAGGGCGAGGGATTCACCCGGCGCAGCGCGCGATAGAGATCGAAGGGTGGCAGCGGGAAGGGCGCGGTGAAGCGCTGCGCGAGGACGACCTGGAAGATGTCGCCCGCGGCTATATAGTCCTTCGCCTTCAATACCATCTCGCGATAGCGGCCGGGCGGCAGCACCGGCTCGGGCGGGGCAGGCTCGGCAACGGGCGCGCGGTGGCGTGTCGGCAGCGGAGCCGCCAGCCGGGCGGCGGCACTCTCGATCCGCTCATGGGCTTCGGCAATCGCCTGCGCAGCGTCGCGCTCCGACGGCCAGAGCGGGGCCACGAAGAACAGCTCATCCGCCAGCCGATCGAAGATCAGCACCAGCATCGGGCGCACGAACAGCATGTCGGGCAGGTCGAGCGGATTGGGCGCGGGGCGGGGCAGCTTCTCGACGAGGCCGACCGTCTCATAAGCGAAATAGCCGACGAGGCAGGCGAGCGCGGAGGGCAGCCCCTCGGGCACGTCCATCCGGCACGCCTCGACCAGCGCGCGCATTGCGGCGAGCGATTCCCCGGCGCACGGCTCGAACGCCTCGCGGTCGCTTGCCCAGCGGCGATTGATCTCGGCGCTGCGGCCGCGCGCGCGGAAGACGAGATCAGGCGAGAGGCCGAGCAGGGTATAGCGCCCGCGCGTCGCCCCGCCCTCGACCGATTCGAGGAGGAAGTCGCCCCGATGCGGCTCGATCAGCTTGATCGCGGCGGCGACGGGCGTGTCGACATCGGCGACCTGGCGGCGCCAGACGAGCGCCGGCCGTCCGGCGCGGAGCGCTTCGGCCGCCGCGCGGTCATCCCCCTGCCGTTCCTGATCGCCTGGCATCATTGATCGGAGGCCGTCCCGCTTAGCCGCGCCTTCAGCTTCGCGATCGCGTCGGGGAATTGCTTGACGCCCACTTCCTTCGCCGCGGCGTTCACGAACTGCTGGACATGATCCTGCGTGAGCAGTTCGGCAAACTCGCTGCGGCTGGCCTTGACGATATCGGGCGCCTTGCTGGCGTCGCCGGGCGTGATCTTGTCGAGATGGACGACAAACCAGACATCGCCGGCATCGGAGGCGATCAGCTTCGTCTCGCCCTGCTTCATCGTGAAGAGCAGCTTGAGCGGCGGCGGCGCCGGCCGATCGCGACGGCCGAGGTCCATCTGGCGCGCGGCGGCCTTCTGCGGCGGCGGGAGGCGGATGCCCGCGCCCGCCAGCGCTTCGGCCATCGACTTGCCCGCCTGCACCTTCTTCTGGATGTCGGCGGCGATCGCCTTCGCCTTGTCCGACGCGCGCTTCGCCTTGAGGTCGCTCACCACGCGATCATGTACCTTGGTGAGCGGGGCGGGAGCGGCGGCGACGATCTTCGCCACCGCAAGCATCGCATAGCGCTTTCCGTTCTCCACGACGGCGACGGTGGGGTCGTCCTCGGGGCTGGCCTGGAACGCCTCCTTCAGTAGCGCCGCCGTCTCGGGCGGGGCATGATAGTCGGGCTGATCGGGGTCGCGCCCGTCGGAGAGGAGCGGCGGCGTGACCGTGACCGTCAGGCCGTGCGACTTCGCGATATCCTCGAAGCTCGACCCGTCGGAGATCTCGTCGCTGACCGCGCCGACGAGCGTGTTGAGCGCGTCCTCTTTCTTGCGCTCGGCCACCTTGGCGGCGATCTCGTCATGCACGGCGGCGAGCGGCCGGGCGGCGATCTGTTTCACCGCCTCGACCTTGACGACATACCAGCCGAGGTCGCCCTTCACCGGCTGGGTGATGCCGCCCTGCGGCGCGGTGAAGGCGGCCTGGGCGATGGCGGGGGAGGCGGCCTTCGCGAACGCGTCGTGATCGACTTCGCCGACAGCGGTGTCGCCGGGCTGGAACCCCGCTTCGCGCGCGGCCTGATCGAAGCTCGTCCCCGCCTTCACCTTGGCGGCGAACGCATTGGCGCTCTTCTCATCGGGCAGGATGATCCGCTCAAGCTTGCGCGTCTCGCGCGCGGCATAGGCGGCGGCATTGTCCTTGTAATAAGCGGCGATCTCCGCCTCGGTCGGGGCGGCGGCCTTCGCCTGTTCCTCGCCGAACACGGCATAGCGCAGCACGCGCCGCTCGGGCACCGTATAGCGCGCGACATTCGCCTTGTAATAAGCCGCGATGTCGGCGTCCGAAGGCGCGGCGCCCGCCGGCACCGCCGCTACCGGCACGATGCCGACCAGCCCCTCGCGCGCCTCAAGCAGCAGCGAGGCATAGGGCTCGACGAGCCCGATAGGCGCCTTCGTCCCCGCGGCGATCGGCATAAGCAACTGGCGACGGATCGCGCCCGAGGCGATATCGGCGCGCAGCTCGCGCTCGGTGATCTGCCGCTGCGCGAGCAGCGAGCGCATCAGTTCGGGATCGAACTTGCCGGTGGGGCCAGAAAAGGCCGGGATGCTGGCGATCTCGCCGTCGATCAGCCGTTCGCTCGCCACCACGCGATGCTTCCGGCCCCACTGGGCGAGCACGCGATCGTCGACATATTGGCCGATAACCTGCTCCAGCCCGCCGGCGGCGATGAACTTCGGCATGTCGAGGCCTGGATTCTGCTGCCGCGCGGCCTCCAGCGCATTTTGCGCACGCTGCGATATCTCGGTGGCCGAAATCGCTTCCTTGCCGACAGTCGCGATCACCTCGCCATTGGCGCTGCCGCCATTGCCCCCCATTCGCGAGGACATGACGTCGCCGATGACGAACGCCGCCACGACCAAGACGAACAAGGCGATCGAGAGCCAGGAACTGAGTGCGCGTCGGAAGAACGAGATCATCGTGGGTCCACTGGCCGAGACTGTCAGGAGCGAACGCCATAGAGGCGTGGGGTTGCGGCTTCAAGCGCGGCGCGGCTAGGAGCAGGCGGCATCAACGCACGAAGGGAGAGGGCCTTGCGCAAGCTGGTGGCGGGAAACTGGAAGATGAACGGCTCGCTGGAGGCGCTGGCGGAGCTGGACGCGATCGCCGATGCTGGCGCGCGGCATCCCGCACTCGACATCGCGATCTGCCCGCCCTTCACGCTGATCGCGCCCGCCGCGGCGCGCCGGCCCGATCTTCCGATCGGCGCGCAGGATTGCCATGCCGTCGCCTCGGGCGCGCATACCGGGTGCGTTTCGGCGGGGATGATCGTCGAGGCGGGCGGGCGGCTGACGATCGTCGGCCATAGCGAGCGGCGCGCCGACCAGCATGAGACCGATGCCGAGGTGAAGGCCAAGGCGACGGCGGCGATCGCGGCCGGGCTTGTCGCGATCGTCTGCGTCGGCGAAACCGAAGCGGAGCGCGACGCCGGCGACGCGGTGGCGGTCGTCACCCGTCAGCTTCAGGGATCGCTGCCCGCCGGCGGAATCGGCGACACGCTGGTCGTCGCTTATGAACCGGTCTGGGCGATCGGCACCGGGCGGACCCCGTCGCTCGCCGACGTGGCGGCGATGCACGGCGCGATCCGCGCCGAGTTGCGCCGGCTGCTGGGCGAGGAGGGCGCGCGCGTCCGCATTCTCTATGGCGGCTCGGTCAAGCCGGGTAATGCGCGCGAACTGATGGCGATCGCCGACGTCGATGGCGCGCTGGTCGGTGGGGCAAGCCTGAAGGCGGCCGATTTCGTGCCGATCATCGAAGGGGCCGCGGCATCGTCCTGAACCGGCGCGGTTGAATAAAGAGGGGCGATTCTGTAGAGCCGACCGGATTCGACCGATTTTGCCGGTCCGCCGCCTTTTTTGCGAAAGACGTTCCCCGCGATGCTGTTCATATTCCTGCTCGTCGTTCACGCGATCATCGCTGCCGCGCTCGTCGCGGTCATCCTCATGCAGCGTTCGGAGGATAGCGGGCTCGGCATGGGTGGCGGCGGCAGCCCCTCCGGCCTGATGAACGCGCGCGGCGCGGCGGATTTCCTGACGCGCGCAACGTCGGTGCTCGCGACGATCTTCGTGCTGATGTCGATCGGCCTCGCCGTGCTGGCGGCCTCGCGCAGCGGCGAGCGCACGATCGACACGTCGCTGGCGCGTCCGGCCGGCACCGCGAGTCAGCCCGCGACGCCCGCGCCCGAGCCGCCGGCGGTGCCGCTGGCGCAGGACCAGGGCCAGGCGCCGGCGTCCACCCCGGCCGATCAGGCCCCGGCGGCCCCCACCGCACCCGCGCCGCAGAAGTAAGACGGCGCTTTCGCGGGCGATTTTTTCGCTCATCCACAGATTTCTGGCCGGGGCAAGGATTTGCCGCCTTGCCCCGGCCGCGCAATCGCGGCTAAGCCTTTTCTCCCATGGCGCGGTATATATTCATAACCGGCGGCGTGGTCTCCTCGCTCGGCAAGGGTTTGATGGCGGCTAGTCTGGCCGCCCTCCTGCAAGCGCGCGGATACCGCGTACGCATCCGGAAATTCGACCCCTATCTCAACGTCGATCCGGGGACGATGAGCCCTTATCAGCATGGCGAGGTCTACGTCACCGACGACGGGGCCGAGACGGATCTCGACCTTGGCCATTATGAGCGATTCACCGGCGTGCCGTCGCGTCAGTCGGACAATGTCACGTCAGGCCGGATCTATCAGACAATCATCGCCAAGGAGCGGCGCGGCGACTATCTGGGCGCCACCGTCCAGGTGATCCCCCACGTCACCGACGCGATCAAGGAATTCGCGCGCACCGACGTGAGCGATCTCGATTTCGTCCTGTGCGAGATCGGCGGGACGGTGGGTGACATCGAATCGCTGCCGTTCATCGAGGCGATCCGGCAGCTTCGCAACGATGTCGGTCGCGCCAATGCCGTATTCGTCCACGTCACGCTCGTCCCCTATATCGCGGCGGCGGGCGAGTTGAAGACCAAGCCGACGCAGCATTCGGTGCGCGAGCTGACCTCGCTCGGCATTCAGCCCGACGTGCTCGTCTGCCGGTCCGACAGGCCGTTGCCGGAGAGCGAGCGCGCCAAGATCGCCTTGTTCTGCAACGTGCCGGCGGAAGCCGTCATCCCCGCGCTCGACGCGAAGAGCATCTATGGCGTCCCGCTCCAATATCATGCCGAAGGGCTCGATCGCGCGGTCCTTACCGCCTTCGGGATCGAGGCTGCAGGCTCGCCCGATCTGACGCGCTGGACGGGCATCATCGATCGCATCGCCAATCCTGAAGGCGAAGTGACGGTGGGCGTCATCGGCAAATATACCGGCCTGCTCGACGCCTATAAGTCGTTGCATGAGGCGCTAGTCCATGGCGGCATCGCCAATCGGGTGAAGGTCAACATACGCTGGCTCGACGCCGAACTGTTCGAGGGCGAGGCGTCCGAGATCGCGGCGCAGCTCGAACCGTGTCACGCGATCCTCGTCCCCGGCGGCTTCGGCGAGCGGGGGAGCGAAGGGAAGCTGGCGGCCGTCCGCTTCGCGCGTGAGCGCCGCGTGCCTTTCTTCGGCATCTGCCTCGGCATGCAGATGGCCTGCATCGAGGGCGCGCGGAACACTGCGGGCGTCATGCGGGCATCGAGCACCGAGTTCGGCGCGACGAGCGAGCCGGTGATCGGCCTCATCACCGAATGGGAATCGAGCCGTGGGCTGGAGCAGCGTTCGGCGGACGGAGACAAGGGCGGCACGATGCGGCTGGGCGCCTATCCCGCGGTGCTGACGCCGGGTAGCCGCGTCGCCGACATCTATGGCGTTACCGAGATTTCGGAACGCCATCGCCACCGCTATGAGGTGAACATCCATTATCGCGAGGCGCTGGAGCAGGGGGGACTCGTCTTTTCGGGCATGTCGCCCGACGGCGCGCTGCCCGAGGTGGTCGAGCGGCGCGATCATCCCTGGTTCGTCGGCGTCCAGTTCCATCCCGAGCTGAAATCGAAGCCCTTCGATCCGCATCCTTTGTTCAGGAGCTTCATCGAAGCGGCGGTGCATCAAAGCCGGCTGGTTTAGCCGGTCGCAACGGCCTCAGCCCCGCACACCGTCATTCCGGCGGAAGCCGGAATCCATGGATAGCGAGTCGATCCATAAGGAAGCGAGTCGAGTCCGTAGGCCCCGGCTTTCGCCGGGGTGACGGGGGCCGACGCGCGTTTCAGCCGGTGAATTTTCGAAGAATTTCTGCCGCCTGCTTTGTCCGGGCCGCATCCTGATCCGGGCTTTGGACGGTCTGCTGCCCGGCGGGTTTCGCGTGCGGCTTGCCGGCGACGTCGATCGCCCACCACAGGATGCCCGCCGCCCAGAGCAGGGCGATCCACCGGCTTTTGAAAATAGAGCTGTGGCGGAAGGGGAACATCGCCCGACCGCTATGCGCGTGAGTCGGTTATCGGCGGGTAAAGGCGCCGTCCCTCTTCTGTATCGCCGGATCGGCCGGTTCGGGCGGCATGGGATCGATCGGCGTTGGCACAGGATCGTCGATCGGCACGTCAGGGGGTGTCACGGGCGGCGGCGGATTGACCGGCGGGACAGGGTTGGGCGCAGGCGGCGGCTCGGTAGCCATAGGTTCGTCTCCTTCCCTCTTGAACGCGGCGGCGGACGAACGGCTCCGTTGGGACGGACGGAGGCCCAGAAAAGCAAACGCCTGGGAAACCGAGGTTCCCCAGGCGCCGCGTGACGAAAAATCGTCATCCCCCTTGTTGGTTGGCATTGCGCCCGCTCACAATGCCGTCCCCCTGTTACGGCATCGCGGGGCGCCCGCGCCTCCCCGAACCACGGCCATTGTTGCCTGTGTTCGTAAGTCTGTTGCTAGGCAATGCCGCCGCGTTTGTCATGGCCCTTCATGTGAGGTTAAGCCGAAAGGGGTGCCCCTGTGCCTTAAACGCAACATATGCCTTTCAGGGGCGCAACGATGATCCCGGCGGCCGATCCGGCGAAATCCCCGCTCGCATGCGGGCCAAACAGCCTCTAGAGCAGGGGCCTGTCATCTTCCTTTGCGGACCGGTTTGTCGATGCGTCTTTCCCATTATGTGCTGCCTGTTTCGAAAGAATCCCCCGCCGATGCGCAGATCGTCAGCCATAAGCTGATGCTGCGCGCGGGCCTGATCCGCCAGACGGCGGCGGGCATCTATGCGTGGCTGCCACTCGGCTATCGCGTGCTGCGCAAGATCGAGCAGATCGTGCGCGAGGAGCAGGACAAGGCCGGCGCGATCGAATTGCTGATGCCGACGATCCAGTCCGCCGATCTGTGGCGGGAATCGGGCCGCTATGACGATTATGGCGCGGAAATGCTGCGCATCAAGGATCGCCACGACCGCGACATGCTCTACGGTCCCACCGCCGAGGAGGTCATCACCACGCTTTTTCGCGAGTCGGCGCGCAGCTATCGCGACCTGCCGCGCACGCTCTACAATATCCAGTGGAAGTTCCGCGACGAGGTGCGCCCCCGTTTCGGCGTGATGCGCGGCCGCGAATTTCTGATGAAGGATGCCTATTCCTTCGATCTCGACGAAGCGGGGGCGCGGCATAGCTATAACAGGATGTTCGTCGCCTATCTGCGCACCTTCGCGCGGATGGGGCTGCGCGCGATCCCGATGCAGGCGGATACCGGCCCGATCGGCGGGGATCTCAGCCATGAGTTCATCGTGCTGGCCCCCACCGGCGAGAGCGAGGTTTTCTATCATCGCAACTGGGAAGAGCCGGCGGTCGTCGAGACGATCGATTTCGAGGATGTCGAAGGTTTGCAAGCCGTCGTTTCCGGCCTGACGCGCGATTATGCCGCGACCGACGAAAAGCGCGATCCCGCGCGCGAGGCGGAGGCGGGCGAGGCGCTGCGCCAGTCGCGCGGCGTCGAAGTCGGCCATATCTTCTTCTTCGGCACCAAATATTCGGCGCCGATGGGCCTCAAGGTGCAGGGTCCGGACGGCGCGGAAATCGTCCCGCAGATGGGTAGCTACGGCATCGGCGTGTCCCGGCTGATGGGCGCGATCATCGAGGCGAGCCATGACGAGGCGGGTATCATCTGGCCCGAGGCGGTGGCCCCGTTCCGCATCGGCCTCATCAACATGCGCGCCGATGACGAGCGGTGCCGCGCGGCGGCGGATGACCTGTATTCCAAGTTGACGATGGCGGGCGTCGAGACTTTGTACGACGATCGTGACGAGCGCGGCGGGGCCAAGTTCGCGACGATGGACCTGATCGGCCTGCCCTGGCAGATCGTCGTCGGCCCCAAGGGGCTGGATCGCGGCATCGTCGAGCTGAAGAACCGCGCGACGGGCGAGAAAGAGGAATTGCCGATCGACAGTGTGCTGACGAGATTCGGGGCCTGATCGCGCATGATCCTCTCGCGCTACGAGTGGATGATCGCGCGGCGATATCTGTCGCCGGGACGTGGCGAGGGCTTCATCGCGCTCGTCGCCTCGATCAGCCTCGTCGCGGTGATGCTGGGGGTCGCCGCGCTGATCGTCGTGATGAGCGTGATGAACGGTTTCCGCGCCGAGCTGTTCGACAAGATCGTCGGCCTCAATGGCCATGCCGTCGTCCAGGGTTATGGCGGGCGGCTGGACGACTGGCGCGAGATCATGCGGGAAGCCAAGGCGACGCCGGGCGTCGTCTCCGCCACTCCGCTGATCGAACAGCCGCTGATGACGAGCTTCAAGGGCCGCGTCGAAGGCGTGCTGGTGCGCGGCATGCGCGTCGCCGACATACGCAGCAATGCGGCGCTGGAGAATAATGTCGTCGCGGGCAACCTCGACGCGCTGACGCCGGGCAGCAACACGGTGGCGATCGGCGCGCGGCTGGCCGAGGCGCTGGGCGCGCGCGCGGGCGACGAGATCAGCCTCATCAGCCCGCAGGGGCAGACCACGCCCTTCGGCACCGTGCCGCGCATCGTCAGCTATCGGATCGCGGCGATTTTCGAGGTGGGCGTCTACGATTACGACAAATCCTTCGTGGTGATGCCGATCGAGGATGCGCAGACGCTGCTGATGCTGGGCGATGCCGTCGGCATGGTGGAGATACAGACGGTCGATCCCGACAAGGTGGGCGCGATCCTTGCCCCGCTCGCCGCCAAGGTGGGGCAGAGCGGCGTGGTGAACGACTGGCGATCGATGAACGCCAGCCTGTTCGAGGCGCTGGAGGTGGAGCGCGTCGTGATGTTCTGGATATTGTCGCTCATCATTCTCGTCGCGGCCTTCAATATCCTCTCGTCGCTCATCATGCTGGTGCGCGCGAAGACGCGCGACATCGCGATATTGCGAACGATGGGCGCGTCGCGCGGCGCGATGCTGCGCATCTTTCTGACGGTGGGAGTGACGATCGGCACGGCCGGCACGGCGGCGGGCATGCTGCTCGGTTTCGTGCTGCTGCGTTTCCGGCAGGACGTGGTCAACTTCTTCCAGATGGTGACGGGGCAGGACCTGTGGGATCCGTCGATCCGCTTCATCACCGAACTGCCGTCGAAGACCGATCCGTTCGAGGTGACGGCGATCGTGCTGCTGGCGATCGGATCGACCTTCCTCTTCACCCTCTATCCCGCGTGGAAGGCGGCGAACACCGATCCCGTGCAGGTGCTGCGCTATGAGTGATGTCCTCCACGTCACCGATCTGCGCCGTTCCTTCGTGCAGGGCGGGCTGACGATCGAGGTGCTGCGCGGCGTCGACCTGACGGTGCGGCAGGGCGAGATCGTCGCGCTGCTCGGCCCCTCGGGATCGGGCAAGTCCACGCTGCTTCAGGCGGTCGGCCTGCTCGAAGGCGGGTTTGAGGGATCGATCCGCATTCAGGGCGAGGAAGCCGCGCGGCTCGACAATGACGGGCGGACGCGGCTGCGGCGCGAGGCGCTGGGCTTCGTCTATCAGTTCCATCATCTGCTGCCCGATTTCACCGCGCTCGAAAATGTCGTGCTGCCGCAGCTCATCGCCGACACCGCGACCGACGAGGCGCGCGCGCGGGCCGAATCGCTGCTGGGCGTGCTGGGCCTCGCGAATCGCCTGACCCACCGGCCGAGCAAGCTGTCGGGCGGCGAGCAGCAGCGCGTCGCCGTCGCCCGCGCGCTCGCCAACAAGCCTGCTCTGGTGCTGGCCGATGAACCCACCGGCAATCTGGACGAGGCGACCGCAGACGTCGTCCTCGCCGAATTCCTCCGCCTCGTGCGTGGCGAGGGATCGGCGGCATTGGTGGCGACACATAATGAGCGGCTTGCCGCGAAGATGGATCGCGTCGTGCGGCTGAAGGAAGGCGTGCTCGTCTGAGGCCGGGCGGCGCATTTTCTTCCCCCGAATCGTTCGGGGGCGGTTAGGCTGCACCCATGGCACAGCCCCGCTTCGTTCCGTTGCGCATCTTTTCCGCCTTCACGATGCTGGAAGGCGCGATCGATCCGAAGGCGATTCCCGGCCATGCCCGAAAGCTGGGCTTTCCCGCCGCCGCGATCACCGATCGCAACGGCCTTTACGGCGCGATGGCCTTTTCGGAGGCGGCGAAGAAAGCGGGCGTGCAGCCGATCATCGGCACCTTCCTCGCGGTGGCGCGACCGGGCCGGGAGGGGGGCGACGGCAAGCCGCCGATGCTCGACTGGCTGGCGCTCTATGCGCAGGACGAGACAGGCTATGACAATCTCTGCCGGCTGGTGTCGGCCGCGCATCTCGATCGGCCGCTGACCGAGGAGGCGCATGTCGCGCTCGACGCGATCGCGGGATATAGCGACGGGCTGATCGCGCTGACCGGCGCGGGCGAGGGGGCGCTGGCCCGCCTGCTGGCCGACGAACAGGCCGATGCGGCCGCCGCCTATGCCGACCGCCTCCAGGCCCTATTCCCCGGCCGCCTCTATATCGAGATCGCGCGGCGCGGGGACGATGTCGAGACGCGCGCCGAGGGGGCGCTGATCGACATGGCCTATGCGCGCGACCTGCCGCTGGTCGCGACCAATCCGGCTTGCTTCGCTGAGCCCGATTTCCACGCGGCGCACGATGCGATGCTGTGCATCGCCGGTTCCTCCTACGTCGAAAGCGCCGAACGCGCGCGCTCCTCTCCCGACGCCTGGCTGAAGCCGGCCGACGAGATGGAGCGCCTGTTCGCCGACCTGCCCGAGGCGATCGCCAACACTTTGGTGGTGGCGCAGCGTTGCGCGGTGGCGGCGCCCTCGCGCAAGCCGATCCTGCCCAGTCTCGCCGGCGATCGCGAGGCCGAGGCGGAGGCGCTGCGCCGCGACGCGCTCGCCGGGCTGGATGCGCGACTGGCGGCCATACCGGGCGAGGTCGATCGCGAGGCCTATCTGCAACGGCTTGAGTTCGAGCTGGACGTCATCATCAAGATGGGTTTTCCCGGCTATTTCCTGATCGTCGCCGATTTTATCAAATGGGCGAAGGAGCATGATATTCCGGTGGGGCCGGGGCGCGGATCGGGCGCGGGTTCGGTCGTCGCCTGGGCGCTCACCATCACCGATCTCGATCCGCTGCGGCTCGGCCTGCTGTTCGAACGCTTCCTCAATCCCGAACGCGTCTCGATGCCCGACTTCGACATCGATTTCTGCGAAACGCGGCGGGGCGAGGTGATCTCCTATGTGCAGGAGAAATATGGCCGCGATCATGTCGCGCAGATCATCACCTTCGGGCGGCTGAAGGCGCGCGCGGTGCTGAAGGACACCGGCCGCGTCCTCCAGATGAGCTACGGGCAGGTCGATCGCCTCGCCAAGCTGGTGCCCAACCACCCGACCGATCCCTGGACGCTCGACCGCGCGCTGAACGGCGTGTCCGAGCTTGCCGCCGAATATCGGCAGGACAAGGAGGTGAAGCGCCTGTTCGATCTGGCGATGAAGCTCGAAGGGCTACCGCGCCACAGCTCCACCCACGCGGCGGGCGTCGTGATCGGCGACAGGCCGCTCGACCGGCTCGTCCCGCTCTATCGCGATCCGCGCTCGGACTTTCCGGTGACGCAGTTCGACATGAAGTTCGTCGAGGGCGCGGGGCTGGTGAAGTTCGACTTCCTCGGCCTGAAGACGCTGTCGGTGCTCAAGAAGGCGGTCGAGTTCCTGAAGGATCGCGGCGTCGAGGTCGATCTTGCCGCGCTGCCCTTGGACGATCCCGCCGTTTTCGAACTGCTCCAGCGCGGCGATACGGTCGGCGTGTTCCAGGTCGAATCCGAAGGCATGCGCCGCACGCTGTCGGCGGTGAAGCCGACCGTGTTCGAGGATATCATCGCGCTCAACGCGCTCTATCGGCCCGGCCCGATGGATAATATCCCGATGTTCGGCAGGCGGAAGAACGGGCAGGAGGAGATCGAATATCCCCACCCGCTGCTGGAAGGCATCCTCAAGGAAACCTACGGCATCTTCGTCTATCAGGAACAGGTGATGCAGGCCGCGCAGATCCTGGCCGGCTATTCGCTGGGCGGCGCGGACCTGCTGCGCCGCGCGATGGGCAAGAAGATCAAGGCGGAGATGGACCAGCAGCGCGCGACTTTCGTCGCGGGCTGCAAGGCACATAACGACATTTCCGAAAACAAGGCGAACGAGCTGTTCGACTTGATCGACAAGTTCGCCGGCTATGGCTTCAACAAGAGCCATGCCGCGGCCTATGCGCTGCTCACCTATCAGACGGCGTGGCTGAAGGCGCATCACCGGCCCGAATTCTTCGCCGCCTCGATGTGTTACGACATGGCGCTGACTGACAAGCTGGCGATCTGGGTGGACGATATGCGCCGCTCCGCCGTGCCGTGCCTGCCGCCGTGCATCAACGCGTCCGATGCCGAGTTTACCGTGGAGGGCGAGAGCGTCCGTTATGCGCTGGGCGCGCTCAAGGGCGTGGGCGAAAAGGCGATGGAACAGCTTGTCGCCGAGCGTGAGGCGAAGGGGGCCTTCACCTCGCTCGCCGACTTTGCCGATCGCATCGATCCGCGCGCGCTCAACCGGCGGCAGCTCGAAAGCCTCGCGGGGGCGGGCGCGTTCGATACGCTCGTGGGCGAGCGGGCGAGCGTGTTCGCCGCCGCCGAGACGATCCTCGGCCATGCCCAGAGCGCGGCGAGCGCACGCGAAAGCGGGCAGGGCGGCCTGTTCGGCGGGCCGGGCGAGGCGGTGGCGCCGATCCGCCTGCCGACCGCCGCCCATTGGTCGATCGCCGAACGGATGGCGGCCGAGAAGGAGGCGTTCGGCTTCTATTTCTCCGCGCACCCGACTGATCGCTTCCGCCATCTGGCCGAGGCGAACAAGGCGCGCACTTTCGCCGAGCTTGCGGCGATGCCCGCGCCCGCCGAGCCTGATCGCGACGCAAACGGCCGCCGCCTGCCGTCGCCGAGCGTGAAGATGGCGGCGCTGATTGAGGATGCGCGCTGGCGTACTTCGGCGCGCGGTCGCCGCTATCTGTTGGCGAACCTGTCAGACAGTTCGGGCCAGTTCATGGCGAGCTGCTTCGACGATGCAGTGGCCGAGGAATTGGAGGCGGCGGCGAAGGCGGGCGCCTGCGTGCTGTTGACCGCCGAGCTGGACCGCAAGCCCGGCGAGGAAACGCCGCGCGTCACGGTGCGCCAGATCCAGCCGTTCGAGGGGCTGGCGGGCAATGCACGTCTCCATCTCGATATCGCGACCGGCGAGGCGGCGGCGGTGCTGGCGCTCGCTGGCCTGCTGAACGGACAGCGCGGCGGGCGCGGCGAGGTGCGCCTGCACGCGCATTTGGTAGATGGCGAGGCGACGGTCCTGCTCGGCCGGGACTTCCTCCTCGACGCCGAACTCGCCGCGCGCATCGCACGCCTCCCCGGAATCGACGCGGCCGATCTCCGGGCCGCCGAACCGCCTCGGCTGTCGCTGGTCTCCTGAACGGCGGCGCCGGGACGGCCGGTGTCAGGGTGTTGTGGGTATCGTTCCAACCAGCGGCCGTCATTGCGACAAAAGCCGGAATCTTTGGTATGCGAGTCGATCCGTAACGAGGGGAGCCGTATCCATGGGCCCCCGGCATCCGCCGGGGTGACGGGGAAGGGCAGTGGGGCCTCACGTGCCTGTCATTCCGCGAAGGCGGGAATCCCTGTGCGCGATGTTGGTGCGTCTATCCAGCGGCTGGTGCTTATGGATTCCCGCCTTCGCGGGAATGACGGGGAGTGTTTTGGGTGTCGCTAAAGCCAGCGGCCGTCATTGCGACGGAAGTCGGAATCTTTGGTGTGCGAGTCGATCCGTAACGAGGGGAGCCGTATCCATCGGCCCCGGCGTCCGCCGGGGTGACGGGAGGGGAGTGCGGACCTCACATGGCTGTCATTCCCGCGAAGGCGGGAATCCCTGTGCCGATGTTGGTGCGTCTATCCAGCGGCTGGTGCTTATGGATTCCCGCCTTCGCGGGAATGACGGGGAGTGTTTTGGGTGTCGCTAAAGCCAGCGGCCGTCATTGCGACGGAAGTCGGAATCTTTGGTGTGCGAGTCGATCCGTAACGAGGGGAGCCGTATCCATCGGCCCCGGCGTCCGCCGGGGTGACGGGAGGGGAGTGCGGACCTCACATGGCTGTCATTCCCGCGAAGGCGGGAATCCCTGTGCCGATGTTGGTGCGTCTATCCGGCGGCTGGTGCTTATGGATTCCCGCCTTCGCGGGAATGACGGGGAGTGTTTTGGGTGTCGCTAAAACCAGCGGCCGTCATTGCGACGAAAGTCGGAATCTCTGGAGCGCGAGTCGATCCGTAACGAGGGGAGCCGCATCCATCGCCCCCGGCGTCCGCCGGGGTGACGGGAGGGGGGAGTGCGGACCTCACATGGCTGTCATTCCCGCGCATGCGGGAATGACAGAGAGGGATTGTGGGTCTCGCTCCAGCCAAGGCCGTCATTCCGGCGAAAGCCGGAATCCATGGACGCGAGCCGTCGGTAGGAAGGGGGCCGCGTCTTGGAACGATGCCGTAATGTCCCGCCATCCCCGCAACAGGTGCGCGGGAATGGCGAGAGAGTACAGGGCTTAGCCCCGTTCGTTGCGGGCCTTGAGGGCCTCGCCGAGGATGTCGCCAAGCGACGCGCCCGAATCGGACGAGCCGTACTGCGCCACGGCCTGCTTCTCTTCGGCGATCTGCATCGCCTTGATCGAGAAGTTGGGCTTCTTCGAACGATCGAAGCCGATGACCATGGCATCGAACTTCTGGCCGACCTGGAAACGCTCCGGCCGCTGTTCGTCGCGGTCGCGGCCGAGGTCCGAACGCTTGATGAAGCCGGTCGCGCCATCGTCGCCCGCCTGCACGTCGAGGCCGCCGTCGCCGACATTGAGGACGGTGACGGTGACGATCGCGTTCTTGCCCAGCTTCGAGCCGTCCGCCGCGCCGGCGGCCGAGACTCCGCCACGCTCCAGCTGCTTCATGCCGAGCGAGATGCGCTCCTTCTCGGTGTCGATGTCGAGCACGACCGCCTGCACGGTCTCGCCCTTATGGTGCAGGTTGAGCGCTTCCTCGCCCGAGACACCCCAGGCGATATCGGACATGTGGACCATGCCGTCGACGTCGCCGTCGAGGCCGATGAACAGGCCGAACTCGGTGGCGTTCTTGACCTCGCCCTCGACGGTCGAGCCGACCGGGTGACGCTCGGCGAACGTATCCCATGGATTGTTCTGCGCCTGCTTGAGGCCCAGCGAGATACGGCGCTTGTCGCTGTCCACTTCGAGGATGACGACTTCGACTTCCTGGCTGGTCGAGACGATCTTGCCCGGATGGACGTTCTTCTTCGTCCAGCTCATTTCGGAGACGTGGACGAGGCCCTCGATCCCCGGCTCCAGCTCCACGAAGGCGCCATATTCGGTGATGTTGGTGACGCGGCCGGTGAACTTCGCGCCGACCGGATATTTGGCGGCGGCGCCCTCCCACGGATCGCTCTCAAGCTGCTTCATGCCGAGCGAGATGCGCTGCGTGTCCTTGTTGATGCGGATGATCTGCACCTTCACGGTGTCGCCGATGTTGATCATCTCGCTCGGGTGGCCGACGCGCTTGTAGCTGAGATCGGTAACGTGCAGCAGGCCGTCGATGCCGCCGAGATCGACGAAGGCGCCGTAATCGGTGATGTTCTTCACCACGCCTTCGATGATCTGGCCTTCATGCAGCGACTGGATGAGGCCGGTGCGCTGCTCGGCGCGCGTCTCTTCGAGGACGGCGCGGCGCGACACGACGATGTTGCCGCGGCGGCGATCCATCTTGAGAATCTGGAAAGGCTGCGGAATGTCCATCAGCGGGGTGACGTCGCGTACCGGGCGGATATCGACCTGGCTGCCGGGCAGGAAGGCGACGGCGCCGTTGAGGTCGACCGTGAAGCCGCCCTTGACGCGGCCGAAGATCACGCCCTCGACGCGGCTGGTGGTGGAGAATTCGGCTTCCAGTTTGTCCCACGCGGCCTCCCGGCGGGCGCGGTCGCGGCTCAGCATCGCCTCGCCATGGACGTTCTCGACGCGGTCGACATAGACTTCGACCTCGTCGCCGATCTTGAGATCGGCCTTCTGGCCGGGCGCCGCGAATTCGCGCAGCGCCACGCGACCTTCGGACTTCAGGCCGACGTCGATGACGGCCATGTCATTTTCGATTCCCGTCACCGTGCCCTTGACGACGCGGCCTTCGAAGCCTTCGCCCTCGCCCAGCGTCTGGTCGAGCATCTTCGCGAAATCGTCACGGGTGGGATGTGCCGCAGTGGCCATAAATTCAGGATTCCTGTATCGATGAGTTTCCGGCCGTCCGGTTGTCTCCGGAGGTCTTCAGCCGAACCGCCGCGCCTGCCTCATGCATTCGCGGCACCGATCGAAAGATTCCTTGCGCGGCGGCCTGCATTCGCCAAATGCGAAAAGGGCACGCCGAAGAACCGGCTGTAGCCGGAGCTTCCGCGCGCCTGCCAGGCTAGCCGATCAATCGTTAGCGGCTGTCCTGATACGGGCCTCCACGAGCGAAATCGCCCGATCGACGGCCGCCTCTATACCGAGATAGCTGGTATCGAGCAAGGCGGCATCGGCAGCCTGCGCCAGCGGCGCGTTGGCCCGCGACATGTCGCGCTGATCGCGTGCGCGAATGTCGCCGAGGATCTTGTCGAAGCTCACGTCGAGCCCCATCGCCTTCAACTCGGCATGGCGGCGCTGGGCGCGTATCGTGGGCGTCGCCTTCACATAGAGCTTGGCCTCAGCGTGCGGCGCGATCACCGTCCCGATATCGCGCCCGTCGAGTACCGCGCCGCCGGGCTGGTTCGCGAACGCGCGCTGCCGCTCGATCAGGCAGGCGCGCACGCTGGGAAAGGCGGAGACGATCGAGGCGGCGGCGCCGGCCGCTTCGCTCTTGAGCGAGGGATCGGCAAGCAGGCTGTCCGAAAAATCGCACCGCGCGAAGGCGTCCGCCTCACTCGCCGGATCGCCGCCGGCGCGCAGCACGCCGAGGCCGACCGCGCGATAGAGCAAGCCGGTGTCGAGATGCGGTAGCCCATAATGTGCGGCGAGCGCCTTCGCGATCGTGCCCTTGCCCGATGCGGCCGGGCCGTCGACGGCGATGATCATCGCGCTTCCGCCCCTAAGGAGGCGAACAGCGCCTCGAAACCGGGGAAACTCGTCGCCACGGGGGCCATGTCGTCGATCGTGACGGGGGCGGTGGAAACCATGCCCGCGACGGCGAAGCTCATCGCGATGCGGTGGTCCAGCTTCGCGGCGATCGTCGCCCCGCCGGCGAGCGGCGCGCCGCCGCTGCCGTCGATGATGAGGCCGTCTTCCAGTTCCTCGACGCGCGCGCCGATCGCGCGCAGCCCTTCGGCCATCGTCGTGATCCGGTCCGATTCCTTGACGCGCAGTTCTTCCAGCCCGCGCGCGACCGTCCGCCCGCGCGCGAGCGCCGCGGCGACGAACAGGATCGGAAATTCGTCGATCATGCTCGGCGCGAGGGCGGGGGGCACTTCCACGCCCGCAAGCGCGGAGTGGCGGACGACGATGTCGGCCACCGGCTCGCCACCGACGATGCGCTCGTTCCGGTAGGCGATGTCGCCGCCCATCGTGCGCAGCACGTCGAACAGGCCCGCCCGCGTCGGATTGAGGCCGACATTGTTCACCGTCACGTCCGAACCCGGCACCAGCAGCGCCGCGACGATCGGAAAGGCCGCCGAGGAGGGGTCGCCCGGCACTATGATCGTCTGCGCGCGCAAGCTCGCTTCGCCATGGATCGAGATGATCCGCGCGCCGTCTTCCTCCTCCACGTCGAGCTGCGCGCCGAAGCCTTGCAGCATCCGCTCGCTATGGTCGCGCGTCGCAACCGGCTCGATCACGCGGGTGACGCCCGGTGTGTTGAGCCCGGCGAGCAGCACCGCCGACTTTACCTGCGCCGAGGCGACGGGCAGGCGATAGGTGATCGGCACGGCGGGCGCGAGGCCGCGCACCATCAGCGGCAGGCGGCCGCCGGGGCTTGCCGTCACCTCCACGCCCATCTGCGACAGCGGCTCGATGATCCGGTTCATCGGCCGGCGCGAGAGCGACGCATCGCCAGTGAAGGTCACGCTGATCGGATGACTGGCGACAAGGCCCATCAGCAGACGGGTCGACGTGCCCGAATTGCCCATGTCGAGCGCGGTTTCAGGCTGGAGCAGGCCGCCCACGCCGACGCCGTCGACCCGCCATGTGCCCGCCGCGTCGCGCTCCACCGTCGCGCCCATCGCGCGCATTGCGGCGGCGGTGGCGATCACGTCCTCGCCCTCCAGCAGTCCCTCGATCGTGCTGGTGCCGACCGCGAGCGCCGAGAGCATCAGCGCGCGATGCGAGATCGATTTGTCGCCCGGCACGCGCACGGAGCCGGAGAGCGGGCGGGGGGCCGAAAAGGCGCGGGGGGAGGGCTGAACGTGCATCGGCCGCGGCTTTTGACAGTGGCGCTCCGCTATGGCAAGGCGCGCGGCGTTTCGCATATCCTCGGGCTGTTCCGGGGAGTCGCGTCCCTCCTTTCTGCCGGAGACTATGTACCGTGGTGAAACCTGAATGGGGCACCAAGCGGACCTGCCCGAAATGCGGTACCCGCTTTTACGACCTGGGCAATGAGGACCCCGTCACCTGCGTCGAATGCGGGGCGATCTGGGAGCCCGATCCCATCCTGAAATCGAAGCAGCCGATGCCCTTCGACGCGCCGAAGAAGGAGACCGAAAAGGAAAAGGCCGATTCGGATCTCGTCGAGGACGATCTGGACATCGACGAGGATGAGGAGCCGAACGCCGACGACGACGTCGATCTGGGCGGCGATGACGATATCGGGGTCAAGACATCGGAATCCGACGACGAGAATTGATCTACCCGCTTGCAGAGGAGGGCGGCCTGCTCTAAGGGGCGCCCTCCGCCGCCGGATCCCACCCGGCGCGAGGCGAAAAGGTCGGGGGCCGTAGCTCAGCTGGGAGAGCGTCGCAATGGCATTGCGAAGGTCAGGGGTTCGATCCCCCTCGGCTCCACCATTCGCCCATAGCCCCGGTGAGGCGGGGCCTTCCTGACTTCCTGAAATCTTCCTGTCCGCGGCCGGACGCTGCATCGGCGCCTTTGCTGTCATGTCGGCGAAAGCCGGAATCCGGCTTTTGTCGCTGGAAGATCGGACGGCCGACAAGTGGCGCCAGGAGAAAATATTCGGACAATGCATCGCCGTAATGACAGGCCCGACGTGCAAATCCGGAGCGGTCTGCGGGCTTCGTTCCAAATGCCGCTACTTCGTTGCGGGCAAGGATCGATCGGAAAATATGGTCTGCTAAAGCCGCGACCCGGAGCCTCCCGTCGTCGTCGAGGGGATGGCGACGTGGATGAAGAGCATGGCTGGCAGCCCTGTTTCTGTCCCGAAAGTTTACCATATCTGCCTTTGGCAAGAATAGACATTGCGAATAGGCAGCAAATCTGGCCTATTGTGTATCGCTGAATTATGCGTATCTATTCCCGCCCCTGTATCGCGGCTGCGGGTGGGATGCGGGATGGCCGGCAAGCACAGGCACAACATGGATGCTTTGTGCGCGCCGACGCCCGTATCGATTGCCGTTCCGCGGCTTTTGTCGCGCCGCCTTTTGTGCGGCCGGCAGGCCAAGGGATATGGACTGTGGAGGCGCGATATGTCTAAGGGGCAGCCCCATTCATCAACGAAAGATATGCCATGAACAGCGCTGAACTCGCCGACCGGATCGCCTCGGGCAACAATCTCGGCAAGGCTGAAGCCAAGAAACTCGTCGATGGCGTCTTTGCCGCGATTGTCGACGCCGCCACCAAGGGCGAGGAAGTCTCGCTGCCCGGTTTCGGCAAGTTCAAGGTGAAGGACAGCCCCGCGCGCGAAGGTCGCAACCCCGCCACCGGCGAAACGATCAAGATCGCGGCTTCGAAGAAGCTGGGTTTCACCCCCGCCAAGGCCGTCAAGGACAGGCTGAACGGCTGATCCCGCCGCTCTGACTATGGAGGCACCGCATTGACCGACATCAACCCTGACAGCGAAACCTTGCTGGCGCTCACGGCGGACATCGTTTCCGCCCATGTTGGAAACAACAGCGTCGGCGTCGGCGACCTGCCGGCACTGATCGTGTCGGTTCATGCGGCGCTTTCCAAGCTGGGTGCTCCGGCGGTGGAGGAAGCGCCCGCCAAGGCCCCGGCCGTTTCGGTGCGCGCCTCCATCCGGCCGGATTATCTGGTGTGCCTGGAGGATGGTAAGAAGCTGAAGATGCTCAAGCGGCATCTGATGACCCATTATCAGCTCACGCCTGCCGAATATCGCGCCAAGTGGGGCCTGCCCGCCGACTATCCGATGGTCGCGCCCAACTATGCGGAGTCGCGGCGGACGCTGGCCAAGGCGATCGGCCTCGGGCGCAAGAAAACGCCCGAACCGGCCGCGAAGCCGGCCCCGCAGGCGAAGGCCAAGGCGCCGGCGCGCGCGAAGAAGGCCGCTGCCCCCGCAACGGGTGCAGCCGCCGAAACAGCGGCGCCCAAGGCACCCCGCCGCAAGCGGACGACCGAGACCAAATAATAATCGCACCCGGCTCGCCGGCTGTGACGACTTTCGGGCCTGCGCATGAAAATGCGGCAGGCCCGAATTGTATGTGGGCAGGGCTTTTCTTTCCGTTCTGGGTTGAGAAAGTGGAAGGCCACTTTTCGCTGGAATGACTTGTTGCTGATGCTGCAACGAGTGTCGTCGTTCCTGAATGATGTTGCACCTCTGCCAAAGAAACATCCTCGTCCCCGCCCAAAGTCGAAATCTTTTTCTTCGAATCGGCGAAGGCGGGCGGTCGTGCTCTTCTTATTCGCGGTTTGTCTCGAAGCCTGATTTTAGTTTGCGCTGTTTAGCTGCGCGCTTGGCATTGGAGCCGACGCAAGGCCGGAATTCCGGCGAAAGAAGGCCATTCGACGGTGCCGAATAAAGCAGTCGCAGGGGCATTGCATCGCGCTGGAAGTGCCGCTAGAGGAGCGCCCTCACCGGGTGCGGGGCTGTAGCTCAGATGGGAGAGCGCTGCAATCGCACTGCAGAGGTCAGGGGTTCGATTCCCCTCAGCTCCACCACGCCCCGGTCGCTTTTCACGCCGTGCAACATGGCCACCGACAGCGTAACGAAGCGCCGCTTTTCGTGTCGGATCCAACTCTTGTTTGACAAATCAACCATCTGACGCGATGGGCATCCCGCCCATTCTTCACGCACGGCCCCTATCCATGTCGAAGCGCCTTCTCCTGACCGGCCTGATCATTCTCGCGATTTTCGCGGTCATCTTCGGGTGGCGACAGGTGCGGCAGGGTGGAGGGCATCAGGGAGGCCCGGCGCCTGCGCTCACGGTTCAGGCGGCGGCGGTGACGCCGCATGCGGTGCCACGCAGCTTGCAAGCGGTCGGCACGCTGCAGGCGGTGCGCGAAGTGACGCTGTCGGCGGATACGGCGGGCCGCGTCGTTGCGATCCGATTCGAGGCGGGGGAGCGCGCAGCGCAAGGCGCACCGCTCGTCGAACTCTATTCCGCGCCCGAACGAGCCGACCGCGCGGCGGCGAAAGCGCACGCCGATTTCGCCCGGCTCCAGCTTGCCCGCTCGCGCGAACTGGCGCCGACCGGGGCGGAACCGCGCGAGCTGCTGGAGCAGCGCCGCGCCGACCTGCAACAGGCCGAGGCGGCGGTGGCGCAGCTTGACGCGCGCATCGCTCAAAAGATGGTGCGCGCGCCTTTCTCCGGGCGAATCGGCATCCGGCGGGTCAATCTCGGCCAATATCTCAATCCCGGCGATCCGATCGCCACGCTGACCGCGCTCGATCGCCTCTATGTGAATTTCACGCTGCCGCAACAGGCGCTGTCGAACATCCGGGTGGGCGCGGCGGTGCGGCTGACCTCGGACGCATGGCCGGGGCGCGAGTTTCAGGCGCGCGTCAATGCGGTCGAGCCGATCGTCGGCGCCGATACGCGCAACATTTCGGTGCAGGCGGTCTTCGCCAATCCCGGCGAGGCGCTGCGCCCCGGCATGTATGTGACGGCGAATCTGGTCCTGCCGCCGCAGCCCGACGCCATTGTCGTCCCCGCGACCGCGATCACCACTTCGGCGACGGGCGAGAGCGTGATCGTCGTGCGCGGCAAGAATCCCACGCGCGAAGGCGAGGCGGCGGTAGTGCCGGTGGAGACGGGCCGGCGGATCGACGATTCGATCGTCGTCACGCGCGGCCTGAAGGCGGGTGATGTCGTGGTGGAGACAGGGCAGCTACGGCTCCAGCCGGGGGCGAAGGTGACGGTTGCCCAGGCCCGCGCCAAAGCGGCCGCGCCGGCGCGGCGCTGAGCGGGCGGCGGCGATGCGCTTCACCGACATCTTCATCCGGCGCCCGATCCTGGCGCTGGTGGTCAGCCTACTGATCCTGCTCGTCGGCCTGAGCGCGGTCTTCTCGCTGCCGGTCCGCCAATATCCCAGCCTGGAAAGCGCGACGATCCAGATCGACACCGCCTTTCCCGGCGCGACGCAGGCGGTAATGCAGGGCTTTGTGACGACGCCGATCGCCCAGTCGATCGCGACGGCCAGCGGCATCGAATATATGACGTCGACCTCGTCGATGGGGAAAAGCCAGATCAAGGCGAAGCTGGTCCTGAACGCGAATGCCGACCGGGCCATGACCGAGGTGCTCGCCAAGATTCAGGAAGTGAAGTTCCGCCTGCCCGAGGGCGTGACCGATCCGGTGGTGAGCAAGATCACCGACGGTTCGTCGGCGGTGCAATATATCGCCTTCACCAGCAAGACGATGACGATCCCCGAAGTCACCGATTTCGCGACGCGCGTCGCACAGCCGCTGCTGACGTCGATTCCCGGCGTCGCCTCGGCGCAGACGGTGGCGGGCACGTCGCTGGCGATGCGCGTCTGGCTCGATCCGGTGAAGCTCGCCGCGCGCGGCCTGTCGGCGGGGGAGGTGGCGGCGGCATTGCGCGCGAACAACGTCCAGGCGGCGCCGGGCGAACTCAAGGGCGCGCTGACGGTGACGAACATCACCGCCGGGACCGACCTTCAGAATATCGACGATTTCCGCCGCATGGTGGTGAAGACGGGCAGTGACGGCGGCCTCGTCCGGCTGGGCGACATCGCGACGATCGAGCTGGGCGGGCAGAATTACGATACGGCGGGCCTTGCCGAGAGCAAGCCGTCGGTCATCATGGCGATCCAGCCGACGCCCGACGGCAACCCGCTGGAAATCGTCGCCGCCGCGAAGAAGCTGCTGCCGGAGATACAGCGCGTCGCGCCGCCGGGGCTGCATGTCCATACCATCTTCGATGTCGCGCATTTCGTGAACGCCTCGATCGATGAGGTGCAGCATACGATTCTCGAAGCGGTGGCGATCGTCGTCATCGTGATCTTTCTCTTCCTGGGATCGGCGCGCGCGGTCATCATTCCGGTGGTGACGATCCCGCTCTCGCTGGTCGGCACGACGGCGCTGATGCTGGCCTTCGGATTCTCGCTCAACACGTTGACGCTGCTGGCGATGGTGCTGGCGATCGGGCTGGTCGTCGACGACGCGATCGTGGTGGTCGAGAATATCCATCGCCATATCGAGGAGGGACTGTCGCCCGCGCGCGCGGCGATCGTCGGCGCGCGCGAGATCGTGACGCCGGTGATCGCGATGACGATCACGCTCGCCGCCGTCTATGCGCCGATCGGGCTGATGGGCGGGCTGACCGGCGCCCTGTTCAAGGAGTTCGCTTTCACGCTGGCGGGATCGGTGATCGTGTCAGGCGTGATCGCGCTGACCTTGTCCCCGGTGATGAGTTCGTTCCTGCTCAAGAGCAAGCAGAATGAAGGCCGTTTCGCGCAGTCGGTCGAGCATCGCATGGAGCAGGTGACGGCGACGTACAGCCGTCTGCTGGATCGCACGCTGGCGGCGCGGCCGGTTGTGCTGCTGGCCGGGCTGGGGGCGCTGGTGGCGATCATCGTCCTCTTCACGGGCGCCAAGCGCGAACTCGCGCCTACCGAAGATCAGGGCTATGTCTACGTCCAGACGCGCGCGCCCCAATATGCCAGCCTCGATTACAGCGTGCGCTATGCCAACGAGATCGAACGGGTCTTCCATTCGATGTCCGAATATTCGGGCAGCTTCTTCAATGTCGGCGGCGGCGGTGTGAACAACGGCTTCGGCGGTATCATCCTGAAGGAATGGAGCCAGCGCACGCGCAGCGCCGATCAGATACAGGCCGCGCTCTACGGGGCCGGTTCGGGAATCGACGGCGTGAAGTTAAGCGCGTTCCAGCCGCCCGCGCTCCCCGCGTCGAGCGGCGGCGTGCCGGTGCAGATGGTGCTGCGCTCGCCCGACGATTTCAGCGCGGTGTATGACGCGATGGAGAAGATCAAGGCGGCGGCGCGGCAGAGTGGGCTGTTCGTCTTCGTCGACAGCGATCTCGCCTTCGACGCGCCCGAGGCGCGGATCGTGATCGATCATGCGAAGGCGGGCGAGATCGGCGTGACGATGAAGGAGATTGCCGACACGCTGGCCGTGCTGGTGGGCGAGAATTACGTCAACCGCTTCAATTATCATGACCGGTCCTACGACGTGATTCCGCAGGTTCGTCGCGAGGACCGGCTGACGCCCGACAGCCTCGGCCATTTTTACGTGAAGGCGGGGTCGGGCAAGCTCGTGCCGCTGGCGACGGTGGTGCATTTCGAGGTGCGCCCGCAGGCCAACCGCCTGCCGCAGTTCAACCAGATGAATGCCGCCACCTTGTCGGCGGTGCCGCGCCCCGGCGTGACGATGGGGCAGGCGGTGCAGTTCCTGGAGAGCCAGCCGCTGCCGCCGGGTGCGACGGTCGACTGGCTGGGCGACAGCCGCCAATATGTGCAGGAGGGCAACCGGCTCACCATCTCTTTCGGCTTCGCGCTGGTGGTGATCTTCCTTGTGCTCGCCGCGCAGTTCGAATCGCTGCGCGACCCGCTGGTGATCCTCGTCACGGTGCCGCTGGCGGTGTGCGGCGCGCTGCTGCCGCTCTATCTCGGTTACACGACGCTCAACATCTATACGCAGATCGGGCTGGTGACGCTGATCGGCCTCATCTCGAAGCACGGCATCCTGATGACGGCCTTCGCCAACGACCTGCAATTGAAGGAAGGGCTCGATCGTATCGCCGCGATCCGCAAGGCGTCGGCGATCCGGATGCGGCCGATCCTGATGACGACGGCGGCGATGGTGACGGGCCTCGTGCCGCTGCTGTTCGCCGGCGGCGCGGGATCGAAGAGCCGCTTCGCGATCGGTATCGTCGTCGTCATGGGGATGCTGATCGGCACCCTGTTCACCCTCTTCGTACTCCCGACCGTCTACAGCCTGATCGCGCGCGACCACCGCGCCTCGGCGGAAAGCGAGCGCGCGCGCGAACTGGCCGAACTGGGGACGGCGCATGCGTAAGCCGCGCGCGTTCCGGGTAGCCGCCGCCCCGTTGCTGATGGGGGCGATGCTTTCCGCCTGCGCGCTGGGGCCCGATTATCGGCCGGCGCCGCCGTCGGCCGCCGCCGCCGGAGCGTTCGTGTCGCAGCCCGCCGGGACGAGGGGCGCCGCGCTGCCCGATCAATGGTGGCGGCTGTATGACGATCCGGCGCTCGACGGGTTCATCGGCGAAGCGTTCGCGGCGAATACCGATCTGCGCGTCGCCATGGCGAACCTTGCGCGCGCGCGTGCGATCCTGTCGGAGGCGCGCGCGGGCCGCTTCCCCTCGACCACCGCGAGCGGCGGCGCGACCTGGGGTCGCTCGACCGTGCAGGGCGCGACAGTCAAGCCGCAGGAACAATGGACCTACCAGGCCGGCTTCGATGCCTCCTGGGAAGTCGATATTTTCGGGCGCGTCAGCCGGTCGATCGAGGCGGCGCGGGCCGATGCGGAAGCTCTGGCGGCGGCGCGCGACGCGGCGAAGGTCAGCATCGCGGCGGAAACGACGCGCGCCTACGTCAATGCCTGCGCATTGGGCGCTTCGGCCGGGATCGCGCGCGCCTCGCTTGCATTGGCGGAAAACAGCCTGCGCATCGTCACCGCACAGCAACGGGCCGGCTCGGCCTCGACGCTGGATGTCGAACGGGCAGGGGTAACGGCCGCGCAGGCGCGCGCCGCGATCGCGCCGCTTGAAGGGCAGCGCCGGGCGGCGTTGTTCGAACTGGCGGCGCTGATGGGACGGACGCCCTCGGGCGTGCCCGAAGCAGCGGCGCGCTGTACGCACGCCCCCGAACTCAAGGCGTCGATCCCCGTGGGCGACGGCACCGCGCTGCTCCGCCGCAGGCCCGACGTGCGCGAGGCCGAACGGCGGCTCGCGGCGGACACCGCGCGGATCGGCGTTGCGATGGCGGATCTCTATCCGCGCATCACGCTTGGCGGATCGGCGGGCTATCTGCGCAATGACGAGGTGCGGGGCAGCAACGCTTTCTCCTTCTCGCTGGGGCCGCTCATTTCGTGGAGCTTCCCGAATATCGCGGTCGCGCGCGCCCGCGTGCGGCAGGCCGAGGCACAGAGCCAGGCGACGCTCGCGACGTTCGACGGCGTGGTGCTGAACGCGCTCAAGGAAACCGAGCAGGCGCTCACCACCTATGGCGCCGATCTCGACCAGCGCAGCGCGCTCGCCGAGGCGCGCGATCGGGCCGAGCGCGCGTTCGACCTTGCGCAACGGCGCTATGGCGCGGGATCGATCAGCTATCTCGACGTGCTCGTCGCCCAAACGAGCCTGCTTGACGCACGCCTCCAGCTTGCGACCGTCGAGCAGCGGCTTGCCAGCGACCGCGTGACATTGTTCAAGGCGCTGGGCGGAGGCTGGCAGGAGGAAGCGAAATGATGAGCGACGAACCGGTCTCGCGCTTCTTCATCTCGCAGCGGCTGCGCCTCCATTATGTCGATTGGGGCAATGAGGGCGCGCCGCCGCTCCTGCTGCTGCATGGCGGGCGCGATCATTGCCGTAACTGGGACTGGGTGGCGCGCGACCTGCGCCGCGATTTCCACGTCGTCGCGCCCGACCTGCGCGGCCATGGCGACAGCGAGTGGGAGCGGGGCGGCCTCTATGCCGGAGTCTCACACATCTACGATCTGGCGCAGTTCATCCACCAGCAGGCGCTTGCGCCGCTCACCATCATCGCCCATTCGCTCGGCGGGCATATCGCGCTGCGTTATGCCGGCCTCTATCCCGAAGCGGTATCGCGGCTGGTTGCGATCGAGGGGGTATGGCTGCCGCCCGTCGCGCTGGTGACGGAGCGGGACGCGGCGCAGCGCGTGCGCGACTGGATCGAGCAACAGCGCGGCCTCGCCGCCCGCCAGCCGCGCCATTATGCCACCTTCGACGAGGCGCTGGCGCGGATGCAGGCGGCGAACACGCATCTGAGCGAAGCACAGGCGCGGCATCTGACCTATCACGGGCTGCGGCGGAACGAGGACGGCAGCTATACGTGGAAGTTCGACAATTATGTCCGCTCCTTCCCGCCGGTGGATATCGGCGAGCGCGACCTCTACGCGCTATGGGAGCGGATCGAGTGCCCTACCTTGCTGGTCCACGGCCGCGAAAGCTGGATGACGGATCCGGAGAAGGATGGCCGGATGGCCTATTTCCGCAATGCGCGCCTCGCCTGGTTCGACAAGGCGGGCCATTGGGTCCACCATGATCGAACCGAGGCGTTCCTCGCCTGCGTGCGGGATTTCCTGAACGCCTGAGCCGTCAGAAGACGGGGGCGGTGTCCTCGTCATCGTCGGCAGCCTTGGGGGCTTCTTCCTCGACGGGCGTGTGGATGCCGCATTCCACCTTGTCCCAGCCGCGCCAGCGGCCGGCGCGCGGGTCTTCGCCGGGCTTGACGATGCTGGTGCAGGGCTGGCAGCCGATCGACAGATAGCCCTGCGCCTCCAGCGGATGACGCGGCAGGTCGTGCGCCTCGAAATAGGCGTCGAGATCGGCCTTCGTCCAGCTTGCCAGCGGGTTCATTTTCATCCGGCCGGATTCGTCGACCTCGAAACGGGGCAGGCCGCTACGCGTGGCGGACTGGAAGCCCTTGCGGCCGGTGATCGATGCATCGAAGCCTTCCAGCGCCTTCGCCAGCGGCACGACCTTGCGAATCTCGCAGCAGCCATCGGGATCGTAGGACCAGCGCAATTCGGTCGCGTCGCGCTTCGCCAGCGTCTCGGGATCGGGGCGGATGATGCGCAGATCGGTGAGGCCCAGCCGCGCTACCAGTTCGTCACGATAAGCGAGCGTCTCAGGAAACATCTTGAGCGTATCGAGGAACAGCACGGGGGTGTCGGGCGCGCTCTCGGCGACCAGATGCAGCAGCACCGCCGATTCGGCGCCGAAGGAGGAAACTACCGCCACATCGCCGAGCAGGCTTTCGCGCAGCACCGTGGCGAGCATCGCGCTCGTCTCTGTACCGCGAAACAGATTGTTGAGGCGCACCGCATCGGCCGTCGTGTAGCGCGGGGCCGCATCGATCCTGTCGATTGCCCGGGGGGAGGAAAGCTCAGCCAAGACGCACCTCATACACAGGAAAATTCACGCTATCGCCTCCGCCTGCCGCGCCAGCGCGCGCAGCCGGTCCTCGGCGTCCGACAGCAGCACGACCTCGCCGACGACGATAATCGCGGGGCTCTGCACCTTCTCGCGCTCGACCATGTTGCCGAGATCGGCGAGCAGGGTGCGCATCGCGCGGCTGCCTTCCAGCGTGCCGCGTTCCAGCACAGCGACCGGCATATCGGGCGCGACGCCGTCCGCCATCAGCTTGTCGGCGATGCCACGCGCGCAGGTGACGCCCATATAGATGACGAGGGTGCGACCCTGGCCGGCGAGGCCCGACCAGTTCTGCTCGCCCAGGCCCTTGCAGGTGCCGGTGACGAAGCTGACCGCGCTCGACCAGTCGCGGTGGGTGAGCGGCAGCATCGCGTCCGCCGCGCAGCCGAGCGCCGCCGAGACGCCGGGAACCACCTCGACTTTGAGCCCGGCGGCGCGGACGGCCTCCACCTCTTCGCCGCCGCGCCCGAAGATGAAGGGATCGCCGCCCTTCAGCCGCACGACGATCGAGCCCGAACGGACATGCGCGATGATGAGCGCGTTGATCGCCTCCTGCGGCAGCGTGTGGCGCGCGCGCTGCTTTGCGACCGAAATGCGCTGCGCGGTGGCGGGCGCGTAATCGAGCACGCGCGGATCGACCAGCCCGTCATGGACGACGATGTCGGCCTGCCGCAGCGCCTCGACCGCGCGAACCGTCAGCAGCCCCGGATCGCCCGGGCCCGCGCCGACGAGAATGACGCGCCCACGCGCATCGGGATCGAGCAGAGTGACCATGCCGCCGAGATGGCGGATCGGGCGCGCGGGTGCAACCGATGCTTGCTTGGGCCGCGTACAGCAGAACTTTCGCGAATGGCGGCGTTCAGGCGTCCTCCAGGCCGATGCCGATCACCGCGCGTGGCTGCTCCGCTTCTGAGGACACCACGGGATAGGCGCAATGGTCCGCCGCATAATAGCCGCCGGGGCGGTGGTTGCCCGACAAGCCGATACCGCCCGCGGGCGTGCTGGTGGGAAGGCTGCTGGTTGGCCGGTTCCAGTTGACGATGCCGGCGCGGACATTCGCCCAGAAGCGATCGTAGAGCGCGGGGCTGCCGCCCACCAAGGCGGCGGAAAGGCCGAAGCGGGTGGCGTTGGCCTCGGCGATCGCGGCATCGAAATCGGGCACACGGATCAGTTGCAGGACGGGGCCGAAAATCTCCTCGTCGGGCCGCTGGGCGATGCCGGTCACGTCGATCAGCGCGGGCGAGAGGAAGGGCCGGGCCGGATCGCGGCGGGCAAGCTGGCTGATCGGCCGGCCGCCTTTCAGCATGAGGTCCAGAAAACGTTCCTGCACATGATCGGCGGCGTCATTATCGATCAGCGGCCCCATGAAGGGCTGCGGTTTGGCCAGCGGATCGTCGACGATGATCCGGCCGATCAGCTTGCAGATTTCCTCGATCAACGGCTCATGCGCGCCGTCGCGCACGATCAGCCGGCGCGCCGCCGTGGAGCGCTGGCCCGCCGAAAGATAGGCAGACTGTACTGTAACGACCGCAGCGGAGGCGATGTCAGGCGTGTCCCAGACGATCAGCGGATTGTTGCCGCCCAGCTCGAGCGCGAGAATCCGGTCGGGCCGTTCGGCGAACTGGCGGTGGAGCGCGATGCCGGTGCGCGTCGACCCGGTGAAGAGCAACCCGTCAAGACCCGGATCGCCGGCCAGCGCCTCGCCTTCTGACGGGCCGCCCACGAGCAGGCGCAGGACGCCCTCGGGCAGGCCGGCGGCGCGATGGCATTCGACCAGGAAGGCGCCGGTCGCCGGCGCCTTCTCGGACGGCTTGAACACGACCGCATTGCCCGCGAGCAGCGCTGGAACGATGTGCCGGCCCGGTATCTGCGCCGGCAGCGTGAAGGGCGCGATCACGCCCAGGACGCCGTGCGGCTTGTGGCGCAGCGCCTGCCGCGCGCCCATCGCGCCTTCGAAACGGCGCTGCGAACTGCGTTCGGCATAAGCGGAGACGGCGACCTCGACGCCGTTGATGACCGCCTCGACCTCCTGCCGCGCATTCCAGAGCGGCTTGCCCGTCTCGCGTGCGATCAGATCGGCCAGAGGCTCGGTGCGGCCGCGAATGACGTTGGCGAAGCGGCGCAGCGTCTCGATCCGCACCGCCACCGGGCGCGCCGCCCAGTCGGCCCAGGCGGCGCGCGCGACCGCGATCTCGCGCGCGGCGTCGCCCGCCTCGCCGCGCCAGATCACGGTGCCGGTCGCGGGCTCGGTAGAGAGAATCTGGGTCATTCCTGGTCCGTGGAGGGGAGATGTGGCGAGGGCGTGAAGGAATACGGGCGCATTGTGGCGGCCCGCACAGCCGCGCGCAATGGCGCCTAACCGTCAGCCGCGATGGGCCTCTCCCATGCGGCGGATCGCGGCGATCTTCGCGTCGAAGGCCGACCAGTCGTCGGCCTCCGCGATTCTCGACCAGATCGCCTCCACCTCATCGATATGCATCGAGCAGGGCTCGGCATCGGCCCAATAGGGATGGCGTGTGTCGCGCGCCGTGTCGAACGCGCCCACCTGCATGTCAAAGGCGGCGAAGGCGTCCTGCCGGTATATCTCATCGGCGGGGGAGGGGCCGTGCCGGCGGCCGCCCGCCCAATCGAAGAAGAAGCGGTCGATCGTGACACCGGTGCCCGTCAGAGCGCGTTCCATCGCCTCGATCAGCGCCAGATCGTCCGCCTCGTTCTTGGGCGCGATGCCGAGACGCGCGAACAGGGCGTCGCGTATCGCCGCCTCATAGAGCGCGGGAAAGCGTTCGAGCGGCGGCGTCAGCGCCTCGGCCGAGGCGAGCGTGCGCAGCGCGATGGCGAGTTGCACGACGTCCCAATGGATCGCCTGCGCCTGCCGGCCGAAAGCGTAGAGCCCCTGCTCGTCGAAATAGGCGGCGGTGAAGGCGCCGTTCCAATGCGGGGTGAACCGCCAGGGGCCGTAATCGAAGCTTTCGGCGGTGATGTTGATATTGTCGCTGTTGAGCACGCCATGAACGAAGCCCGCCGCCATATAGGAGGCGGCGAGCCGCGCGGTGCCCGCGACGACATGGGTGAGGAGCTGCGCCTCGGGCTCGTCGCCGGGCGGATCGCCGTACAGCTCGTTCAGGCAATAAGCGACGAGCCGCGCCATATTGTCCGCATCCTTGAAGTAAGCGAGACGCTGGAAGGTGCCGATGCGGATATGGCCGTGGCTCAGCCGGACGAGGACGGCGGAGCGCGTGGGCGAAGGCTCGTCGCCGCGCTGGAGTTGCTCGCCCGTCTCGATCAGCGAGAAGCTCTTCGACGTCTCGACGCCCAGCGCCTCCAGCATCTCGGTGGCGAGCACCTCGCGCACGCCGCCTTTCAGCGTCAGGCGGCCATCGGCGAAGCGGCTGTAGGGCGTCTGGCCCGATCCCTTCGTGCCGAAATCGAGCAGCCGGTCCGCGCCGTCGCGCATCTGCGCGAACAGGAAACCGCGCCCGTCGCCGATATCGGGATTGTACACGCGGAACTGGTGCCCGTGATAGCGCAGCGCCAGCGGCTGCCCGAGGCTGCCGGCGAACGGCTCGAAACGCCCGAAATGGGCGATCCATGCTGCTTCGTCGAGATCGGCCAGCCCCATGGCGGGCGCCCACCTGTCGTTCCGGAAACGCAGGATATGCGCGGGAAAGCGCGCGGGCTCGACCGGATCATAGAAGGCGTCGCCCAGTTGAAGGATCGCCTTTTCGGGCCGGAATGCGGACGGTTGCGGAGCCTGTGCCATGCGGCGATATGGGGGGCGAAGGCAGGGAGGCGCAAGCATGGCGGCGTGGCGAGATGGCTATTGGGAGTCTGGCGACGGCCTCCGGCTGCACTATCGCGACTATGCGGGGCGCGAGGACCGGCCGCCGATCCTGTGCCTGCCGGGGCTCACCCGCAATGCGCGCGACTTCGCAACGACGGCGAACCGGCTGGCGGGCGAGTGGCGACTGATCTGCATCGAACTGCGCGGCCGGGGCGAAAGCGCCTATGCGAAGGACCCGATGAGCTATGTGCCGCCGGTCTATCTACAGGATATCGAGGCACTGATCGGGGCGCTCGGCCTGTCGCGCTTCGTGCTGTTCGGCACATCGCTGGGCGGGCTGCTGGCGATGTTCCTGGCGCTGGCGGGGCGCGATCGGATCGCCGGCACGCTGCTCAACGACGTCGGCCCGGTGCTCGATCCCGTGGGCGCGGCACGCATCCGGGGCTATGTCGGCCGGGGGCAGAGTTGGCCCACCTGGCTCCACGCCGCGCGCACGCTGGCGGAGGGCAATGCGTCGATCTATCCCGATTTCCAGTTGCAGGACTGGATCGACATGGCGAAGCGTCTGTGCCGGCTGACGCCCGCCGGCCGCATCGTCCTCGACTATGACACCAAGATCGGCGAGGCACTGCGCCTCCTTGATCCGACCGAGCCGCAGCCCGACATGTGGCCTGCCTTCGAAAGCCTGGGCGGCGCGCCGGTGACGCTGCTGCGCGGTGAACTTTCCGATCTGCTGAACGAGGAAACCGCAGGGGCGATGCGCGCGCGTGTGTCCGATCTCGATCTTGTCACCGTTCCACGCGTCGGCCATGTTCCGACGCTAGACGAGCGCGCCAGCGTTGCGGCGATCGATCGGCTGCTGGCGCGCATCCGTTGAATGGGCGCGGCCATTTGGTGGCGTTGGCGCTTTTCACGCGCATTTCGTGGCCGGCCTGCGTATAGAGGCGGGATTATCTGCATGGAGGCTTGATTGTTCAAAGGTGTGCGGCCGATCGTCTATGGGGGGCGCGAAGTATGGCCGTTGATCGAGGGTGGCAAAGGCGTCGCGGTCAGCAACCATGCAAGTTCGGGCGCCTGGGCGGCGGCCGGGGGCATCGGGACGGTGTCCGCGGTCAACGCTGACAGCTATGATCCCGAAGGCAAGATCATCCCTCAGGTCTATCATGCCCTCACGCGGCGCGAGCGACATGAGGAACTGATCCAATATGCGATCGACGGCGCGGTCGAGCAGGTGCGCCGCGCCTTCGATATCGCGGGCGGCAAGGGCGCGATCAACATCAACGTCCTGTGGGAAATGGGCGGCGCGCAGCGCGTGCTGCACGGCGTGCTGGAACGCACGCGCGGCCTCGTCGCCGGCGTGACCTGCGGGGCGGGCATGCCCTACAAGCTGTCGGAGATCGCGGCCTCCTACAACGTCCATTACCTGCCGATCATCAGCTCCGCCCGTGCGTTCCGCGCGTTGTGGAAGCGGGCTTATTCGAAGGCGTCGGAATGGTTGGCGGCGGTGGTCTATGAAGACCCGTGGCTGGCGGGCGGACATAACGGCCTGTCCAATGCCGAGGATCCGCTGAAGCCGGAGGACCCCTATCCGCGCGTCAAGGCGCTGCGCGAAACGATGCGCGAGGGCGGGATTTCGGATGACGTGCCGATCGTGATGGCCGGCGGCGTCTGGTATCTGCGCGACTGGAATCACTGGATCGACAATCCCGAATTGGGACAGATCGCCTTCCAGTTCGGCACGCGCCCGCTGCTGACGCAGGAAAGCCCGATCCCCGCCGGATGGAAGGCGCGGCTGATGGAGCTGGACGAAGGCGACATCCTCCTTCACCGTTTCTCGCCCACCGGCTTCTATTCGTCGGCGGTGCGCAACGATTTCCTGCGCGAGCTGGAGGCACGCTCCGAACGCCAGATCGCCTTTTCGGGCGAGGCGGCGGGCGATCACCAGTTCCAACTCGACGTCGGCGTCAAGGGCAAGAGCTTCTGGGTGACGCGCGGTGATCTGATGCGCGCGCGCGAATGGTATGGCCTCGGCTTCACCAGCGCGCTCAAGACGCCCGACAACACGCTCGTCTTCGTGACGCCTGAACAGATGAAGGATATCCGGAAGGATCAGGCCGATTGCATGGGCTGCCTCAGCCAGTGCGCCTTCTCCTCCTGGGCGGATACCGAGGGGAATTCGACGGGACGTCTCGCCGATCCGCGCAGTTTCTGCATCCAAAAGACGCTGCAGAACATCGTTCATGGCGGGCCGATCGACCATAATCTGATGTTTGCCGGCCATGGCGCCTATCAGTTCAAGAAGGACCCCTTCTATTCGAACGGCTTTGTGCCGTCGGTCCAGCAACTGGTCGATCGTATCCTGACGGGAGACTGAGCGGCCAATGAAGCAGGCGCTCGTCATCCGCCATGTCCCCTATGAGGCGCTTGCGGGTTTTCAGGCGCCGATCGAGGCGGCGGGCTATATGATCGAGATGGCGGACGTCACCGATCCGGGCTTTGCCGATCGCGATCTGGGGGCGCCCGACCTGCTGGTGCTGATGGGCGGCCCGATGGGCGTCTATGATCGCGATGGCCACCCCTGGATCGCGGGTGAACTGGCGCGCCTCGCCCGGCGTATCGCAGCCGGCGGGCCGACGCTGGGCGTTTGCCTCGGCGCGCAGATGGTCGCGGCGGCGATGGGCGCGAAAGTCTGTCCCGGGCCGGTGAAGGAAGTGGGCTTCGCGTCGGTCACGCTGAACGAGGCGGGGCTGGCTTCGCCACTCCGCCATATCGCCGACATTCCGGTGCTGCATTGGCACGGCGACACGTTCGACCTGCCGGCCGACGTCCAATTACTCGCCTCCACGCCACTTTATCCGCATCAGGCTTTCCGCCGGAGCGATCATCTGCTGGCGCTGCAATTCCATCCCGAAATGGGGGAGGATGCGAGCTTCGACATATGGCTCGACAGGGGCGAGCGGTGGCTCGCCGAAGCGGGAAGCGACGCGGCTACCCTCCGTGCGAGCCAGGCCCGGCACGGCGCGCGCGCCGTTGCCGCCGGGCAGGCCCTGCTTGCGGATTGGCTCGCCCGCCTTCAGCGATAATGGCGCCGGCCGTGATTATCGACCCAGTAGCGCCGGCCGCGATTGTCGCGATGCCATTTATGATGGTTGCCCTTGTCGAGCGCGCCGACCACGGCGCCGCCCGCGCCGCCGATCAGCGCGCCTTCGCCGACTGACACGCCAGGCACGACCGCCCCGACCACGGCGCCGCCAGCCGCGCCGAGCAGCCCGTTATGGATCGCCTTCTTCGTCGTGGCGTTCGCCGGCGCCGCAAGCATGAGAAGCAGTGCCGCGCCGCCCGTGCAGAGTGTGAGATTCTTCATCGCTTCCACCTCGTTTCGCGAGAGATATGAAGGCACAAACCGTCGAGCGCCGTCCACGTTCCCATCGGGTGAACGGCTTGGCGGCCCGCGCCTTCCGGCTTAGGAGGAGCGGGGCTTGTGGCGAACGGAGGGGCGGAAGACGAATGGCGATGGGCGCATGGAGGATCGGGGCCGGGCTGGCGCTGCTGTCGATCGCGGCATTGGCCGGCGCGACGAGGCGTGAGCCGCCTTATTGGGTATCGATCTCGGCCAGCGCGGCGATGCTGCGGACGGGGCCGGGCACGAACTTTCCCGCCACCTGGCGCTATGTCCGCCCCGGCCTGCCGCTGCGCGTCGTCCAGCTTCACGCCGATTGGCGGCGCGTCGTCGATCCCGACGGCGCCGAGGGCTGGATCAGGTCCAACCTGCTCAGCGATCAGCGCACCGGGATGGTGATCGGCGGTATCCAGCCGCTCTATGCGCGTCCCGACAGCGATTCGCGGATCGAATGGCGGGCCGAGCCCGGTGTTGTCGGCCGCGTCACAAGTTGCGACGACGGCTGGTGCCGTTTCGATGTGCAAGGGCGGGTCGGCTATGTCGATGCGCACGGCCTGTGGGGCGTCGCCCCCAACGAGACGTTCAACTGATTCTCTGGGCGGCGACGGGCGCGGCGCTGGGCGCGATCGTCGGCAGCTATGTCGCGACTTTGGTGCTTCGCTGGCCGCGCGGAATCGGGGCGAGCGCAGGGCGTTCTCACTGTGATGGCTGCGCCCAGGCGCTCGGCCCGGCCGAACTGGTGCCGATTTTGAGCTACCTCGTCCTGCGCGGCCGTTGCCGACGCTGCGCGACGGCGATCGACCTGCGCCAGCCGGCGATCGAGGCGGCGGCGGCTGCGATCGGCTTGGTTGCCTTTCTGGTTGCGCCGGGGCCGCAGGGATTGCTGGCGGCCGCGTTCGGCTGGGTCCTGCTCACGCTGGCGATGCTCGACCTCGGTCATTTCTGGCTACCCGATCGGCTGACCGGGCTTCTGGCGGCGGGCGGATTGATTGCCGGCGTCGCGGGCTGGACGCCGCCGCCGCTGCCCGCGCGGCTGTTGGGCGGGCTGATCGGCTATGGCGTGTTGGCTGGGCTCGCCTGGCTCTACCGGCGCTTGCGCGGACGCGAAGGGCTGGGGGCGGGGGATGCGAAGCTGCTCGGCGCGATCGGTCTCTGGACAGGCTGGGCGGCGCTGCCTTTCGTGCTGCTGGGCGCCAGTGCGGCGGGGTTGATCGCCGCCGGCCTAGGCGCGCTCGCGGGGCGCCGGATCGATGGCGCGACACCCTTGCCTTTCGGCACATGCCTTGCGGCGGCGGCCTGGCCTGCGTGGGTCTTCGCCGTGTTGCGATGAAACGGTTCCAGCAGAGCCTTCTAGCTGCCATAGAGCATCGCAGGGGGTAGTCTCCACATGCGTCTTCTATTCGGCCGGCGCGCGATGCGGTGGCAGCGCGGCATGCCGCATTTCGATATCGCCGGAGTGGCGGAACTGGGGCTGCTCGCGCTGCTCGCGATCCTGTGCGCGCGGCTGGTCTATGCGGTGGTGACGCCGGTCGGGCCGCTGGGCGACTGGCGCGCGCCGGCACCGGCGAGCGACGCATCGCCGGCGGTGCTGGGCGCGTTCGATCCCTTCTCCCGGCTGGCTTCCGCGAACGGCCCGGCGGTCGTCACCGGGGCCAATCTCACCCTCTTCGGCGTCCGGTCCGATCAGGCGACGGGGCGCGGCGCGGCGATCATCGGGCTTCCCGATGGCAGCCAGCAAAGCTTCGCGGTGGGCGAGGAGATCATCCCCGGCGTCACGCTGAAGGCGGTGGCGTTCGACGGGGTCACGGTGACGCGCGGCGGGCGAGACGAGCAGCTTTTCCTCGACCAGTCGCGACCCGCGACGGTGGTGAAGGCCGCGCCATGATCCGCGCTCTTCCTGTCATCCTCTCGCTGGCCGCACTAGCCGCGCCGGTTTCGGCGCAGCAGATATTGAACCTGCGCGACGCCGATATCCGCGCCTTCATCCAGGATGCGGCGAAGGTGACGGGCCGCACCTTCATCATCGATCCGCGCGTGCAGGGCAAAGTCTCGGTCGTCACCGATCGCCCGTTGAGCCGCACCGAATATCTGGAGGTGTTCCTCTCCACGCTGCGCGCCAACGGGCTGGTGGCCGTGTCGACCGGCGGCGGGGCGTTCCGCGTCCAGCCGGTGGAGGGCGCATCGGCGCAGCCGGGGCTGGTCGGCAGCCGGGGCAGCCCCAACAACGCCTTCGTCACCGATGTGCTGCGCCTGCACGCGATCGACGCCGCCTCGGCGGTGGACACGCTCCGCCCGCTCGTCAGCAAGGAAGGATCGATCAGCGCGAACCGGGGCGCGAACAGCGTCGTCGTCGCCGATTATGCCGACAATGTCCGCCGCATCCGCGCGCTCGTTCAGCGGATCGACCGCGACGGCAGCATCACCCGCCTCGTCGCGCTCAAAAATGCCGGCGCGCGCGAGATCGCCCAGTCGCTACAGGCGCTTGTCGGCGAAGGCGGGGCCGGCGCGCGCGGCAACAGCGCGCCCGGCCCGGCGGTGGCGTCGGTGGTCGCGGTGGACAGCGCCAACGCCGTCCTGCTGCGCGGCGACGCCGCCACGGTATCGCGCCTCGCCACGATGGCGGCGGAGCTGGACCAACGCGCGGCGAGCGGCACCGAAATCCGCGTGATCTTCCTCGAACATGCCGACGCGGCGAAGCTGGTGCCGGTACTTCAGCAACTCGTCGGCCAGCAGGTCGCGCAACCGGCTGCCGCCGCCAGCGACGGCAAGGAGGATGCGCCTGCCACCGTCTCCGAACCGGCCGGGCGGCGCGGGCCGGTGATCGCCCGCTACGAAGGCGCGAACGCGATCGTCATTTCGGCGCCCGCCGACCTCCAGCGTACGCTGGGCGCGGTGATCCGTCAGCTCGATACCCAGCGCGAGCAGGTGCTGGTCGAGGCGATCATCGTCGAGATCGGCGACAATGCGGCGCGTAATCTGGGGGTGCAATTCCTGCTGGGCGGGCTGAAGGGCGGCACCGTGCCCTTCGCCGCGACCAATTATTCGAACGTCGCGCCCAATATCCTGACGATCGCGGGCGCGCTCGCCTCGCGCAAGCTGAACACCACGACGACGACGGTGAACGGCACGACGACCACGACGACCAATGACAATGCGGTGAGCGACCAGCTTGCGCAGGCCGCCGTCAATTCGGTGCTGGGCGCGGGCGGCAGCTTCGGCGGAGTCGCGACCGACCTCGGCAACGGCGCGATCTTCGGCGCGATCATCAACGCGGTGAAACAGGACACCGATTCGAATATTCTTTCCACGCCCTCTGTGATGACGCTCGACAATCAGGAGGCGAAGATCCTCGTCGGGCAGGAGATTCCGGTGACGACCGGGCAGGCGCTGTCGACCAATTTCGACAACGCCTTTCGCACCGTCCAGCGCCAGAATGTCGGCATCCAGCTTGAGGTAAAGCCGCAGATCAATGCGGGCGGCGCGATCAAGCTTTTCATCCGGCAGGAGGTCAGCTCGATCGCCGGTCCCGTCTCGACGACCGACAGCGACCTTATCCTCAACAAGCGCGAGATTGAAACCACGGTCAGCGTCGAGGATGGCGAGATCATCGCTTTGGGCGGCCTGCTCGACGATAATGAGCGGCGGACGATCGAGCGGGTGCCGCTGCTGAGCGACATTCCGCTGGTGGGCGAACTATTCAAGTCGCGCTCGCGGGCGCGGGCCAAGACCAACCTGATGGTGTTCATCCGCCCCACCATCATTCGCGGCGTGGGCGATGCGCGCACCGTGGCGGCGCGGCGTTACGGCTATATCCGCGACGTGCAGGCGATCCAGCGCCCCGATCGCGAGCCGACGATCGACGAACTGGTGCGCGACTATATGGGCGCGGTCCCGCCGAGCGCGCCGGCCATCGTCACGCCGACAATGAAGACCTCCACCGAAGTGGTGCCGGGGCGAACGCCATGAGGATCGCGCGCGGAGCGGAGATAAGCGGGCAGGGAGACATGCCCGCCGCGTCCGCGCCGCCGCTCAACCTGCCTTACGCCTTCGCCCGCGCGACCGGGGTGGTTGTGTCGGGAGCAGGCGAGACAGGGCTGATCGTGGCGCTGCGCGAGGGCGGCGATCGCCATGCGCTGCTGGAGGCGCGGCGCGTTCTCGGGCGGCCCTTCACCGTCGAGGCGGTGGCGGCGGATCGCTTCGACCGGATTTTGTCCGAACGCTATGCGATGGACGGGCAGGCGGCGGCCGATCTTGGTGGGTCACTGGGGCGCGACGAATTGAGCCTGCTGGCGAGCGATCTGCCCTCGGCGGAAGACCTGCTCGATTCGGCCGACGATGCGCCCGCTATCCGTCTCATCAACGGCATCATCGCCGATGCCGCGCGGCGCGGCGTGTCCGACATCCATGTCGAGCCTTATGAAAGCGGCCTCGTCATCCGTATGCGGATCGACGGCGTGCTGCGCGAGACATTGCGGATGCCGCCGCACGTCGCGCCGGTGGTGGTGAGCCGGATCAAGGTGATGGCGCGGCTCGACATCGCCGAACGGCGCGTGCCGCAGGACGGGCGCATCGGCCTGACCCTCGGCGGCAAGCGGCTCGATGTCCGCGTCTCGACCCTGCCCAGCCGGGCGGGCGAGCGGGTGGTGTTGCGTATCCTCGATCGGGAAAATGCCGCGATCGGGCTGGACCGCCTCGGCCTCTCGCCCGCGATCGAGCGCCTGTATCGCGAGGCGCTGGCGGAGCCGAACGGTATCGTCCTCGTCACCGGTCCCACCGGATCGGGCAAGACGACATCGCTCTATGCCGGGCTGCAACTGCTGAACGACGGCACCCGCAATATCCTGACGGTGGAGGACCCCGTCGAATATGCGATCGAGGGGGTGGGGCAGACGCAGGTCAATCCGAAGGTCGGCCTGAGCTTCGCCGCGGGCCTGCGCGCGATCTTACGGCAGGACCCGGACGTGGTGATGGTGGGCGAGATACGCGACCGCGAGACGGCGGAGATCGCGGTGCAGGCGTCGTTGACCGGTCACCTCGTCCTGTCGACGGTCCACACCAACGACGCGGCGGGCGCGATCACGCGGATGCGTGACATGGGGATCGAGCCGTTCCTGCTCGCCTCCACCCTGCGCGCGGTCATCGCCCAGCGGCTGGTGCGGCGCCTCTGCCCGGCTTGCCTGACGCCCATGCTCGCGCCGGCGGCGGTGGCGGCACTGCTCGGCCTTGAGGAAGGCGAAACGATCCATGCGGCGCAAGGCTGCGAGGCGTGCGACGGCACAGGCTATCAGGGCCGCGTCGGATTGTTCGAGGCAGTGCGCGTCGACGAGACGGTCCGCCGTCTTATCCATGACGGCGCGGACGAGGCGCTGATCGCCGCCCACGCCTTCGCCGCTTCGCCGAAATTGCGCGACGCGGCGCGAGGGCTGGTGCGCGAGGGCGTGACCACGGCGGAGGAGGCGGTGCGCGTCTCGCGGCGCGAGGAGGGCGCGGCGGCATGAGGCGCTATGCCTATCTCGCGCTCGACACCGCCGGGCGCGAACGGCGTGGCAGCGTGCGTGCCGAGACGCTGGGCGCGGCGCGCGCGCAACTCGATGCGCGGCGCTTCCATGTCGTGCGAATCGTGGCCGAGGCGGACGCGTCCGCCTTGCTCTCCCGCCGGGCATCGTCTGCGCGGCGGCGGCTGCGGACGAAGGACCTCACGCTCTTCACGCGCCAGCTTGCGACGCTGGTGCAGGTTACGCCGCTGGAGGAGGCCCTGCGCACCGTCGTCCGGCAGGCCGAAGGCGCGAAGGTGCGGGCGGTGCTGGGCGCGGTGCATGCCGGGGTGGTCGAGGGGCGGCGGCTGGCGGATGCGATGGCGCGCGAGCCGGCGAGCTTTCCGCCGCTCTATCGCGCGATGATCGCGGCGGGCGAAGGATCGGGGGCGCTGCCGACGCTGCTGGAGCGTGTGGCCGATCTCCTCGAACGGCAGGCGAAGATACGCGGCAAGATCGTGACCGCGCTCGCTTACCCGCTCATCCTCGCGCTGGTCGCGGCGGGTGTGGTGACGGCGCTGATGCTGTTCGTGGTGCCTGAAGTGGTCGCGCAGTTCGACGGCGTCGGCCAGCAACTACCCCTGCTGACCCGCATCGTCATCGGGATTTCGACCTTTCTGGCGCGCTGGTGGTGGGCGCTCGCGCTCGGCCTAGTGGTCGCCGCCTTCGCCGCATGGCGCGCTCTCCGCAATCCGGCGACGCGCCTCGCCTTCGACGGCGCGCTGCTGCGGGTGCCGCTGCTCGGGCGGCTGATCCGCGATCTGCATGCCGCGCGGATGAGCCGCACGCTGGCGACGATGGTGGCGAGCCGCCTGCCGCTGCTCGACGGGCTGGCGCTGACGATCGGCACGATCCGCAATCATGCCCTGCGCGCCGCCACCGCCGACATTGTCGAGGCGGTGCGCGGCGGCGGCGGGCTTTCCGCCGCCTTCGGCCGGGCAGGACTGTTCCCGCCGCTGCTGGTCCACATGATGGCGTCGGGCGAGGCGTCGGGGCGGCTCGACATGATGCTGGAGCGCGCCGCCGATTATCTGGAACGAGAATTCGATACCTTCACCGCGACGATGCTCGCGCTGCTCGAACCCGCGATCATCGTGGTGATGGGCGGGCTCGTCGCGCTGATCGTGCTGTCGATCCTGCTTCCCATTCTGCAACTCGATGCGCTCGCCGGCGCGCTATGAGGTGTGTCATGTCCATTGCCCAACGCCGCCCCGCCGAACGGGGCTTCACGCTTATCGAGTTGATGGTCGTGATCGTCATCATCGGCCTGCTGGCGACGGTGGTGGTCATCAACGTCTTTCCCGCGCAGGATCAGGCGCGCGTCACCAAGGCGAAGGCTGACATAGCCCTGCTGGAACAGGCGGCCGAAATGTATCGGCTCGACAATCTCACCTATCCCACCACCAGTCAGGGACTGGCGGCGCTGCTCTCTCCACCGACGAGCCTGACGGAGGCGGGCCGTTATCGCCCGGGCGGCTATATAAAGAGGCTGCCTAAAGACCCGTGGGGCAATGCCTATCTTTACGCCATGCCCGGCCAGCATGGTGCGTTCGACATTTATAGCCTGGGTGCGGACGGCCAGCCGGGCGGCGAAGGGAATGATGCGGATATCGGCAGCTGGCAATGAGCGCGGCTTCACGCTCCTAGAACTGCTGGCCGTGCTTGCGATCGTCGGGCTGGCCTCGGCGGCGGTGATGCTGGCGATCCCCGATCGGCAGGGATCGCTCCGCCATGATGCCGAGCGTTTTGCCGCACGGGTCCGCGCCGCCGGCGACGAGGCGGTGATCGGCGCGCATGCGATCCGGCTGCGCATCACGCCCACGGGTTATGGCTTCGAACGGCGCGATCACGGCGAGTGGCGCGCGATGACCGATCCGCCGTTCCAGCCGCTCCGCTGGGGGCAGGGCGTGACGAGCGATCCCGCGACCGCGCGGCTGCTGTTCGATCCGACCGTGCTTGCCGATCCGCTGACGCTCATCTTGCGGCGGGAGAGTGCGCGCGTGACCGTGCGGATCGAGGGCGACGGGGCGGTGCATGTCGCGCCGTAACGGCTTCACGCTGATCGAGCTGCTCGTCGCGCTGGCGATCTTCAGCCTCGCCGCGATCGCACTGCTGCGCCTGCAAGGCGTGACGCTGGCGAGTACCGCCGTGCTGGAGGACAGGCTGATCGGCCAGATCGTCGCGCGCAACGTGGGCGTGCTGGCGCTCACCGATCCCGAGCCGCCGCCATTGGGCCGGATCGAAGGCGACGAGGCGAACGGGAAGCGCGTTTGGCACTGGACGCGCACCGTTACGCATACGCCCGAGCCGGGTATCCAGCGCATCGATATCAGCGTTCGCGACGACAAGGGCCAGCCGGCGGGCGCGCTCACCCTGTTTCGGGCGGTCGTTCCATGACGCGCCCAGCGGAACAGGGCTTTACACTCGTCGAGTTGCTGGTCGCCCTTTTCGTTTTCGCAGTGCTGGCGATGGCGGGGGTGGCGCTGTTCGGCTTCAGCGTGCGCGCGCAGGATGCGGCGAAGATCAGGCAGGGGGAAATCGCCGCGATCCGGCGGCTGGACGCGATTCTCACCGCCGATCTCGCGCAGGCGACGACGCGGCTGCCCCGCGACACGACGGGCGTTGCCCAGGTCGCCTTTCAGGGTGGATCGGCCGCGTTGCTTTTCACCCGGCGCGGTTGGGATAACCCCGAGGGCAAACCGCGCGCGTCGGTGCAGCGCGTCGAATATCGGCTGGCGGGTGACAGGATCGAGCGGCGTGCCTGGCCGATGCTCGACGGCACGGAAGCGGGGCCGCCCGTGACGATCGTGCGCGGCGTGCGGGCGCTGACGCTGCGCTATCGTGACGAGGGCGAGTGGCGGGCGCGCTGGGACCCGCTTCGCCCCGCCGCGCTGCCGAGCGCGGTTGAGACGGTGGTTGAGATCGAGGGCGTCGGCCCGGTTCGCATGCTGTTCGTCACCGGGGCCGGGCAATGAAGCGCGGCGAGCGTGGGGCGGCGCTACTCGTGGTCTTGCTGCTCGTCGCAGCGATGGCGGCGCTCTCGGTCGTCGCGCTCGAACGCCTGCGGCTCTCGACGCATCTTTCGGCGAACGGCGCGGCGCTCGATCAGGCGCGCGCGCTCGCTTATGGGGCCGAGGCGCTGGTGACGACGCGCATTACCCGTCTCAACGCGCTTGATCCGGCGCGGACGACAGGCCGAAACGGGTGGAACGGTCGAACGGAAAAGCTCGCCCTGCCGAACGGCGGCACCGCCACCGCCCGCATCTCCGATGGCGGCAATTGCTTCAACCTCAACAGCGTCGCCGAGGGCAGCGTGCCCACGCGCCTCACCGCGCGCGAAACGGGCATCGCCCAGTTCATCGCCCTGATGACCCTTCTGGGGGTCGACGCGCCGCGCGCCGCATCGGTTGCCTCTGCGCTGGCCGACTGGATCGACGGCGATTCAGTCCCCCGGCCGGGCGGAGCGGAGGACGAGCAGTATCTGCGGCTCGACCCGCCCTATCGCACCGGCAACACCCTGCTCGCCGATGTAAGCGAGCTGCGCGCCGTCGCCGGGGTCACGCCGGCCCTCTATGATCGGCTGCGGCCGTGGGTCTGCGCGCTGCCGACGACCGATCTGTCGCCGATCAACGTCAACACGCTGTTGCCTGATCGCGCGCCGCTGGTGGCGATGCTGATCCCTGGCCGCCTCGATCCCGCCCGCGCGCGGGCGATGTTGCAGGCGCGTCCCGCGGACGGCTTTTCCAGCCTCGATCAGTTCTGGCGGCTGGCCACCTCGGCGGGGCTGACCCCCGACATGGACGCGCAGCAGCAACTGGTCTTACGGACGCGCTGGTTCCGCCTCGACCTTGACGTCGATATAAGTGGCGCGCAGTTGACCGAGCGGGCGCTGATCGACGGCGGGCTGCGGCCCGCGCGGCTGATCGAGAGGCAATGGGGGAGCGACGAATGACCGGGGGGCGCTTCCTCCTGCTCTTTGCCGACGAAGGCGGCGGCTGGTGGCGGCTGCGCGAGGGTGCGGTGATCGCGCGCGGGGACGCATGGCCCGGCGCGGCGGAGGACGAGCGCGTCGTCCTGATCGTACCGGGCGCCGATGTCGCCTTGCATTGGGTGGACCTGCCCGCTCTCGCGCCGCGTCAGGCGCTCGCCGCCGCGCGGCTGCTGGCGGCGGAGAAGAGCGCCGGGCCGGTCGAACGGCTCCATATCGCATTGGGGCGGACGGAGGAGGAACGGCGCCCGCTTGCGCTCGTCTCGGTCGATCGGATGTGCGGCTGGCTGGATGCTGCCGCGACAGCGGGGATCGATCCTGATCATGTCGTGCCCGCGCCCCTGCTTCTTCCCTCGTCCGGAGAGGTGGTCCGATGGGAGCGGAGCGGCCAGCACAATGTGCGCGGCCCGCATCTGGCCTTCGCCGCCGAGCCGGGGCTGGCCGAAATGGTTACGCCGGGCGCAAAGGCGCTGGACGACAAGGCGGTTGAAGCCGGGCTGGATGCGGCGCTGGCGTCGATGCCGCTCGACTTGCGGCAGGGTGTCTTTGCAAAGCGGCGGCGATGGCGGCCCGAAGGCGATCTGGTGCGGCGGCTGGCGCTGATCGCGGCGGCGTGCCTGCTGGTCGCGCTGGCGATCCCGCTCATTCTACTCCTCAAAACCAGTTTCGCGGCCGACCGGATCGAAGCGGAGGCGCGGACCGTCGCGCGGTCGGCGCTGCCGCGCGGCGCGGCGGATGCGGCCGATCCCTCGGCGGCGCTCGCGGCGCGGCTGACGGGCCTGCGCGGGGGCGGGGCGGGCTTCACCGCGACCGCCGCTACCCTGTTCGCGGCGGTGCGCGACACCGCCAATGTCGAGCTGGCAGGGCTGCGTTTCGGAAAGAACGGCACGCTGCGCGCCACGGTCGAGGCCGGCACCGCGCGGGACATCGACGCACTCGCCCGGCGGATCGAGGCGGACGGCTTCGCGGTCGGGCAGGGCGAGGCGCAGCCCGGCGGCGGCCGACAGATCGGCGAACTGACGATGCGGCCACGATGAACGGCTGGTGGCGCGAACGCAGCGTGCGCGAGCAACGATTGCTCCTGCTGATGACGGCGTTGTTCGTCGCTGTGATGCTATGGCTGGCAATCGTCCGCCCGCTCGCGGCCGCACTCGTTCGCGCGCGTCATCGGCAGGCGGCTGCGGTAACGGCGCTCGCTGCGGTGCGCGAACAGGCGACCGCACTTGAGGCATTGCGGAAAAGCATGCCGACCCGACCCACCACGCCGATCGCAACTTTCGTCGGCGGGCAGGCGCGGGCGGCCGGCTTTAGCGGTTTCCACGTTGCGGCGGCAGGCGACGAGCGGGCGACGATCACGATCGACGCGGTGCGCCCGCAAGCCTTTTTCGGCTGGATCGCCCGTCTGGAGCGCGAACAGGGCCTCGTCGTCGACAGCCTGAGCGCGCGCGCCAATAGCGATGCGACACTGGCGGTGGAGGCGCGGTTGCGCGTGGCGGCTTCGTGATGCGGCGTCGCGAATATTTTATCTTCGCTGTGGTCTTCGCGACCGCGCTCGTCTTGCTGCTGCCGATGCGGCTCGCGCTGGGCTGGATGAGGCTCGACGCGTTGGGCCTCGGCGTCCGTGCCACTGGGGGCAGCGTCTGGCGTGGTCGGCTGGAAGGCGCGAGCCTTGGTGGCATGCCGCTCGGTAATCTGTCGGCAGGGCTCGCTTTACCCCCGCTCCTCGTCGGACATGCCCGGATCAACCTGCATCGCGACGGCTTTGATGGTGCGCTCGGCTTCACCTGGCGCGGCGCCGGGATCGACGACATGACGGGCGAGATACCGGTGGCCGGGCTGCTGGCGCCGCTGCCGATCGCCGCGCTGGCGTTATCCGATGCGAGCGTCTGGTTTGAGGATGGGCGCTGCACGCGTGCCGAAGGGCGCATCACCGCGATCCTGCGCGGCGACATCGCGGGCATGGCGCTGCCGGGCGGGATGAGCGGCGCGCTGCGCTGCGAAGGCGGCGCGCTGCTGCTGCCACTGGCGAGCCGGAGCGGGCTGGAGCGGTTCACCCTCTCGATCGACGCGTGTGGACGCTATCGCGGGCGGATCGCCATTCGTCCGACGATCGATGGGCTCGATGCGGCGTTGCGCGGCTTCGGTTTCCGCGCCGTGGGGGCCGACTATCGGCTGACGATCGACGGACGGCTTGCGTCTTGGCCCCGGCGGGGGCAGTCTCCACCAAAATAGATGGAGAGGGTCCGACGGCGATGCGCGAGATGAGCCGGAGAGGCGTGTTGGCGGCAGGGGCGACGGTGCTCGGCATCGCCGCGCTCCCGGCATTGGCGCAGGGTGGGAGATATCGCCTGCTCGTCGAAAAGCATGTCGATATGCTCTGCGTCGGCCGCCTGACGGCCGCCCGGTTCGGCCCCCCGGTCTCGACGGGCATGCTCTCGAACACGATGCTGGACGATCCGACGACCCTCGCGCGCGTGGCCGATACCTTTCATGGCGAACGGACGATCGTGATCGCCAATCCCACGCTGGTTGCGGCGCTTAGCCGGCTTGCCCGCGCGCCGCGCCGCGCCGCCCCCGGGCTGGCGGAGGATATACGTCGCGTCCTGCCCGCCGATCGTGTCGAAGTGGCGGTCTTTGCCTGACAGGCCGCCGCCACCCGTGCTTTCACCGATCTTTTTTCGCCACTTGGCCCCATCGCATGCGGCAGGGCCTTTCACATGTGACCGCTCCTATGGCAGGGGAGCGCCAACCGCCTTGTTCGTCAGACGCGCGAAAGAGATATAATGGCCTCAAGCCCCGCACTGTCCACTGCTGGCCGCCCGCTTATCGCCGGTTATGTGGAGTTCGTTTCGGCCTGGATAAGAAATCCGCTGCAAACCGCCTCCGTCTTGCCGAGCAGTCGTTATCTGGCGGAACTGATGATCGCGGGCGTGGAGCCGGGCAAGGGGCGGGTGATCGAACTGGGCGGCGGCACCGGCGTCTTCACCAGCGCGATTCTGAAGCTGGGCGTCGCCTCGTCCGAACTTGAGGTCGTCGAGATCAACGAGGATCTGGCGCACCAGCTTCGCCTGACCTTTCCGGAGGTCAGCATCATCGAGGCGGATGCGGGAATGCTCAGCCGCCATGTGGCGGCGGCGCCGGGCGATTATCAGGCGGTGGTGAGCGGCCTGCCGCTTCTGGCGATGCGCCGCGCCCAGCAGCGCGGCATCCTGGCCGAGGCTTTCTCGCTGCTCGCCGATGACGGCGCGATGTATCAATTCACCTATTCCACCAAATGCCCGGTGAACGCCGGCCTGCTCGATGAGCTTGGCCTGGCGAGCGAGCAGACCGGCTTCACTTGGCGCAATTTCCCGCCGGCGCGCGTCTTCCGCTTCACGCGCCGGACGGTCGCCGCGCGCGTCTGAAGGGCGCGGCCGCGCGCATGGCAAACGGCACGCAAAAAAGGGGTGAACAGCAGATGGTCGCCCCAGCCGAGGCGGATGGCTGGCCCGCCGAGGTCGATCTGCTCGTGCAGAGCCTGCGCTTTGCGAGCCTGCTCAACCGGCCGATGCTGGACGGGGTCGCGCTGCCCCAAGGGCTTAACCTCAACGAATTGCGCGTGCTGATGAGCCTTGGCGGCGAGGGGCAGGCGGCGGGCCATGCGCTCGCCGCGGTCATGGCGATGTCGCCGATGAACGTCAGCCGCGCTCTCGCGTCGCTACATGCACGCGGCTGGATCAGCGAAGGCAGCGACGAAGGCAATCGGCGGCGCAAACCCTATCATCTCAATGAGGTGGGCTGGGCGGCCTATCGGGCGATGACGCCCCAGGTCGGAAAGGTGGCCGATTTCATCTTCTCGACGCTGAGCCCGGCTGAACTGTCCGCGCTCACGCGGATCATGGAGAAGCTCAACGCGCAGGTCGGCTCCTGGCCCGAGGGAAAATCGCGTTAAGCCGGCGGTTTGGGCTCACAGCCCAACCCGTCCTTCCGGCGAAAGCCGGAATCCATCGACGGCGAGCCGATCCATTGGGAAACGAGCGCGTCCATGGACCCCGGCTTTCGCCGGGGTGACGGGTGGGTCGCTTTTAGGTCTTGGCCACCAACGGGTCGACGGTTGAGGTGCCCGTCGCCCCTCAGGCCGCCCGGGCGCGGGCGTCGGCCAGCGCGGCGGCGGGGACCCACCAGCCGTGGACCTGCGGGCGTAACTGCCCTGGCACCTTCACCTTGGCGACGGGCCCCTTGGCGACGTCGCCCGCATCGATGATCCAGACCTCCGATTCGTGTCTGTCCTCACCCGTCTCGCGATCGACGACGGCGAGCAGCCAGCCTTCATGATCGGGATCGGAGGAGGGGACGTGAACCGGCTCGTTGATCCCCATGCCCGGCCCGAGCGGCATCACGTCCATCCGGCCGTTGCCCGGCTCGATACGGAACAGGCAGTTGAAGGCGACGCCGACCGGCCCGCCGACGAGCGGCGGCGGCCCCTTGGGGTTGACGCTCAAATACCAGGCGGCGCGATAGGGCCGGCCCTGATCGGCGTCGCGCACGCGCGGCATGTCGCCCGGAGGGCCGAGCGGGCGCTCCTCCATCTTGTCCTCGGGCTTGGTCATGTCGAACGTCCAGCGGATCAGGCCGCCCTGAATCTCGTTCTGCTGACGCTCGATGCCCGACGCCGCGCGGATGAAGGGGAAGGCGTTGGTGTCCGACAGGCACAGGTCCAGATGGACGCGCCCATCCTCCTCGAATGCGTTCAGAAGATGATAGGCCGAAACGCCGACCGGCCCCTTGAACCAGCGTATCTCCTCGACCTTGCCGTAGCGCGGCAGGATGCCGATCCAGCTTTCGCGATCCTGCTCGTGCACCCAATGCTCGCCGCCGGCCTTCAGCCGCTCGATATCGGCGGTGGTGGGGAAAAGCGGGAAGATGGCGTAATGTTCGGTGATCGCGAAATCGTGGATCATCGCGCAATAGGGGCCTTCGAACCACTGTTCGGAAACGAGCTTCCCGTCCTTGTCGGCGATGCAATAAGCGATGGTGCGCGAGCAGAGGCCCGACGCCTCATAGCCGAAGAAGAACATCTCCCCCGTCTCGGGATCGATGCGCGCGTGCGCTGTCATCGTCTCGGACTTGAGCGCGCCGTGATAATCCCATGATCCGCGCGTCTCCAGCGTGTCGGGATCGACCTCATAGGCGCGGCCGTCCTCCTTCGTCATGAACAGGCGGCCGGCGTGCCAGATCGGCGTCGTGTTGGCGACGGTGCGATCCACGCCCGCAACCTCGGGCTGGTCGGTGTAGACGTTGCGGTAGCGCCCGAACAGCGCGCGCCGCGCCTCGCGCTCCGCCTTGTAGCGGGCGGTGTGGACGTAGCGGATGTCATAATCGACATGGCCCTTGTCGAACAGGAAGCGCGCGACCATGCCGTCGCCCGAGAGCACATTGTCATCGGCGAAGAGCGGTGGATAGGCGGGATCGGGCACGGCGCGGAAGAAGGCGCCCTGAATATCGGCCGGGATTTCGCCCTCGACCTCCAGATCGCGCGCCGACACCTCTGCGCGCACAGGGGTGTTGAGCTTGCTGAAATGAACCGTGCGGGGGAAGCCAGTCATGCGGTCATCCTTCCTCAATATTGCCATTGCGGCGGCGTCTTCCGAAGACACCGAGTCCGTGGGCATAATATAACAATTGGTAGAATGATCGACAAGGGGCGCGCGCCGTGCGACGGGTCGTTTCGCCTTCCCGCTTGCCCTCAATCCCGAGGATTTCTATCCCCCACCCGGTGACACGGCTTTCCCTTCCGCTTCGATTGACTCTCGATGGCGAGGCGCTCGTCGCCAACTGGCGCCGGCTGGCGGCGGCGAGCGGCCGAGCGGCGTGCGGCGCGGCGGTGAAGGCCGACGGCTATGGGCTTGGCGCGCGCGAGGTGGTGCGCCGGCTGGCGGCGGCGGGGTGCCGCGATTTCTTCGTCGCCACCTGGGCGGAGGCCGAGGCGCTGGGCCCGCTGCCGATGGAATTGAACCTGTCGGTGCTGCACGGTGTGCGCGAGGCGGACATGGCGATCGCGCTGGAGGGTACCGCGCGGCCGGTGCTCAATACCGCCGCCAGCGTCGCGCGCTGGAAAGCGGAAGGCGGCGGCCGGCCCTGCGACGTGATGATCGACACCGGCATGAACCGGCTGGGCCTCAGCCCGGAGGAGGCACGCTCCGGCCTGCTCGACGGGCTCGCGATCGAGACGCTGATGAGCCATCTCGCCTGCGCCGACGAGCGGGACAATCCGATGAACGAGCAGCAGCTTTTCATCTTTCGCGCGTTGCGCGGGATGATTTCGGCGCGGCGTTACAGCCTCGCCAATTCCGCGGGGATCGGCCTGGGGCAACGCTACGTATTCGGGCTGACGCGGCCCGGCATCGCCCTCTATGGCGGCGTTCCGCATCCCGACGATGCGGAGGAGGTCCGCGCGACGCGGCCGGTGGCGACGATCGAGGCGCAGGTGCTTCAGGTGCGCGACGTGGCCGGCGGCGCGACCGTCGGCTATGGCGCGACCTTCACGGCCCCCGCCGAGATGCGCGTCGCGATCCTCAATATCGGCTATGCCGACGGCTATCTGCGGCTGTTCGGTCATGAGAAGGGCTTCGCCTGGGCCGGGGACACGCGATGCCCGGTGCTCGGCCGCGTGTCGATGGACCTCGTCGCCGTCGGTATCGGCCCGGCGCGCGTGGGGGAGGGGGATTGGCTGCGTATCGATTATGATCTTCCCCGCCAGTCGGCCGCGACGGGCCTCACGCAATATGAGCTTCTCACCTTGCTAGGTCGCCGCTATCAGCGGCGCTGGATATGAATGGTGGAAATCCTGTCGTGGCGCTGATCGCCCTTCTCGCCGCGATCGGACGCGCAACGATCCTTATGTTCGCGACTATCGGCGGTGTTTCGCGCTTTGCGGCGCGCACGGTTCGGCGCGGATTGACGCCGCCTTATTACCCGGGCGCGCTCTTTCAGCAGCTTGCTCAGATCGGCTGGCTTTCGCTGCCTGTGGTCGGGCTGACCGCGATCTTCACCGGCGCGGCGCTGGCGCAGCAGACCTTCACCGCCGGGTCGCGCTTCAACGCGCAATCGACGGTGCCGGCGATCGTGGTGATCGGGATCGTGCGTGAGCTGGGGCCGGTGCTCGTCGGCCTGATGGTAGCGGGGCGCGTCTCCTCCTCGATGGCCGCCGAACTGGGGACGATGCGCGTCACCGAGCAGCTCGACGCGATGACGACGCTTCGGACCGATCCCTATCGCTACCTGATCGCACCCCGTCTGTTCGCCGCGCTCATTTCGCTGCCGCTGCTCGTCCTGATCGCCAATTCGATCGGCATCTTCGGCGGCTATATGCTGTCGGTCTACAAGCTCGGCTTCAATGCCTCCAGCTATCTGGCGATCACGCGCAATTTCCTGGAGGCGGATGATTTCGCGATGGCGCTGGTGAAGGCGGGCGTGTTCGGTTTCTTCATCGCGCTGATGGGCTGCTACCACGGATTCCGTACCGAGGGCGGGGCGGCCGGCGTCGGCCGGGCAACGACCAATGCGGTCGTCTCCAGCTTCATCCTGATCCTCGTTTCGAACCTTCTCGTCACCGTGCTGGCGTTCGGATAAGGCGCGCGCGATGACCGAACCGAAAATCGTGCTCGACAATGTCGTCAAGACGTTCGGCGACAATCATGTGCTCGACGGGCTCAGCCTCGCGATCGAGCCGGGAGAGTCGGTAGCGATCATCGGCCAGTCGGGCTCCGGCAAGTCGGTCACGCTCAAATGCATTCTCGGCCTCATCAAGCCCGACAGCGGATCGATCCGCATCGATGGCGAGGAGGTCGTGGGGGCGAGCGGGCGCGCGCTGGCGCGGCTCCGCCCGCGTATCGGCATGCTGTTTCAGGGAAGCGCCCTGTTCGATTCGCTGCCCGTCTGGCGCAACGTCACCTTCGGTCTGACGCGCGGCCAGCATCGCGATGCCGCGCGGCTGCGCAAGGTGGCCGAGGAGAATCTCGAGCGCGTCGGCCTCGGCCGCGAGATACTGGATCTGAAGCCGGGCGAGCTTTCGGGCGGCATGCAGAAACGCGTCGCGCTGGCCCGCGCGATCGCACCCCGGCCGGAGATCATCTTCTTCGACGAGCCAACCACCGGGCTCGACCCGATTCGCGCCGATGTCATCAACGACCTGATCGTCAGCCTGACCGACGATATCGGCGTCACCGCGCTCACCATCACGCATGACATGGCCTCCGCGCGCAAGATCGCGCATCGCGTGGCGATGCTCTATCAGGGGCGCATCATCTGGTACGGTCCACGCGACCGGCTTTACGATTCGGGCAATCCCTACGTCGATCAGTTCGTGCAGGGCCGCGCCGACGGCCCTATCACCTGATTTTCAGACGGCGAGCGGCACCGCCGTCGCGCCGAGCGCCGTGACGAGATCGGCGGGCGCCAACCGTATCTGAAGCCCGCGCTGCCCGCCGTTCACGAAAATATAGGGTTGTTCCAGCGCGGCGCTGTCCACGAAGGTTGGCACGGCGCGGCGCTGGCCGAAGGGGCTGATCCCGCCGACCTTGTAGCCGGTCATCCGCTCGGCCGCAGCGGGCACCATCATCGCCGCGCTCTTGCCGCCGGCGGCCGAGGCGAGCCGCTTCATCGCGACGCTGCGATCGGACGCGAGCACGGCGCAAACCGGCTTGCCGTCCACCTGCGCCATCAAGGTCTTGAGCACGCGCGCCGCCGGCTCCCCCAGCGCTTCGGCGGCTTGCAGGCCGACGCGATCCGCATCCGGATCATAATCATGGCTGTGGATGGTGAAGGCATGGCCGGTAAGCGCGAGCGCACGTGTCGCTTGTGTCTGGCGCGCCACCGCCTCGCCTGCCTACCGTTCGATGCAGAGCGCGATGCCCATGCCCCCGCCGATGCAGAGCGTGGCGAGGCCTTTCTTCGCGTCGCGCTTCGCCATTTCGTAGAGCAGGGTGGTCAGCACGCGCGCGCCGCTGGCGCCGATCGGGTGGCCGATCGCGATCGCGCCGCCATTGACGTTGATCCGTTCGGGATCCCAGCCAAGTTCCTTGTTCACCGACAGCGCCTGCGCCGCGAACGCCTCGTTCGCCTCGATCAGGTCGAGGTCGTTGATCGTCCAGCCGGCCTTTTCCAGCGCCCTGCGGCTCGCCGGGGCGGGGCCGATGCCCATATAGGCCGGATCGACGCCGCACGTCGCCCAGGAGGCGATCCGTCCCAGCACCGTGCTGCCGCGCTTGCCCGCGTCTTCTTCCGACATGAGGAGCAGGGCGGCCGCGCCGTCATTGATGCCGCTCGCATTGCCGGCGGTGACGGTGCCGTCCTTGCGGAAAGCGGGGCGCAATGCCGCCAGCGCCTCCAGGGTGGCGCCGTCGCGAATATATTCGTCGTCGGCGATAACCTGCTCGCCCTTGCGGGTCTTGATCGTCACCGGCGCGATCTCGTCCTTGAAGCGGCCCGAGGCGCGCGCCTTTTCCGCCTTGTTCTGGCTGGCGACGGCGAAGGCGTCCTGGTCGGCGCGGCTGATCTGGTAACGCTCGGCCAGATTTTCCGCCGTGATGCCCATATGATAATTATTGAAGACGTCGGTGAGGCCGTCGCTCAGCATCGTGTCGACCAGCGAGACGGCGCCCATCTTCGTGCCGCCGCGCAGATTCTGCGCATGGGGGGAGAGCGACATATTCTCCTGCCCGCCGGCGACGACGATCCGTGAATCACCGAGCGCGATCGATTGCGCGGCGAGCGCCACCGCGCGCAGGCCCGAACCGCACACCTGATTGACGCCGAAGGCGGTCGCCTCCTGTCGCATACCGGCGGCGATGGCCGCCTGACGCGCCGGATTCTGGCCCTGCGCGGCGGTGAGCACCTGGCCGAGGATCACCTCGTCCACTTCCTCCGCCGCGACATTGGCCTGCGCGAGCGCCGCCTCGATCGCGATGCGCCCCAGTTCATGCGCCGGCGTGGCCGCGAAGGAGCCGAGGAAGCTGCCCACCGGCGTGCGCTTGGCGGCGGTGATGACGACGTTCGACATGAATATTCCTCCTCGGACTCGGGACAGCGCGGCTGCGGCGGGCTCTTAGCACTCAAAGGGGCGCGCGAGCCAGTGGGCGAGCGGCTGCCACAGGGCTTCGCGCGCCCGCCCCCCGGCGACCATGCCGACGTGGCCGAGGCCGAGCGTCAGCCGCTCACCGATGCCGGTCGCGCTTGCCTGCGGGACGATCCGGTCGGTGGTCGAGACGATGTCGAGCGTCGGGCGGCGGATCGTCGCGGGATCGATCGCCTCGCCCGCCACTCGCCAGCGGCCCTCGCCGGGCAGATCGAGGCCGAAGAAATCCTCGATCAGTTCCTGTGCGGCGGCAAAGGTGAGGGGTGGCCCGTCATTCGCCCAATCTTCGAGCGCGACAAAGCCCTGCACGGCGGCGCTGGCGGGATCGAGACGGCCGAACGCCTCGAACTTGGAGACGGTGCGCGCGGGATCGAGCCGCCAGAAGCCCGACTGCAATATCTCCATCGGCAGCAGGCCGAGTTGGTCCGCCACCGGCGAAGCGGCCTGCCACAGAGCGGCTAGGTCGGCGCGACTATCGAGCGGAAAGCCTTCGAAGCGCCACGGCGCGGCGATCAGGGCGAGCGAGGAAATCGGGTGCAACGCGGCGGCGGCGATCGCCATCGTCCCACCGAGACAGTAGCCGACCAGTGCTGCCGGTTCACCGAGCGCGTCGAGAAGCGGCAGCAGCAAGTGCTCGACATGGCGGGCGATGGACAGGGTGCGTTCGGCGGGGGCGGGCTCTCCCCAATCGACCAGCAGGGGGCGTATGCCCTGGCCCGACAGCCAGCGCAGGAGCGAATTGTCTTTCGCGAGATCAAGGATATGCGGAGGGTTGATGAGCGAAGGCACGAAGATGGCGGGCCGCCCCGCGCCGCCATAATCGCGCAGCACGGCCCGCCCGGCGGAGGCGATGATCGGCATTTGGGGAAGCGACGGCGCGCGTGGCGCCTCCTGATAGGCACGCAGGCCCAGCAGCGCGGCGGCGCGGCGATCGGGCGCTGCTGCGGTTTCGCTGCGCAGCAATTCAATGAAAAGCGGCAGCGGACGGGGCTTGTGTTGCGGCGCGGTATTCATCGATGATACGCTATCGCACTTTCTGGAGGGGCACAGGCATGGCGAAATCTTCCGGCGGTTCCGGCACGGTCGTAATCAAGAAATATGCCAATCGCAGGCTCTATAACACTGAGACGTCGAGCTACATCACGCTCGACCATCTCGCCGCGATGACGCGGGAAGGCCGCGATTTCAGGGTGATCGACGCCAAGACCGAAGAGGATATAACCCACAGCGTCCTCACCCAGATCATCATGGAGGAGGAAAATCGCGGGCAGACGATGCTGCCGGTCAGCTTCCTGCGCCAGCTTATCTCGCTCTATGGCGACTCGATGCAGGCGATGGTGCCGCAATATCTGGAAGCCTCGATGGAGGCGTTCCGCCGCAATCAGGCGCAGTTCCGCACCGCGATGGAGGGCGCCTTCGCAGGCGGCCCCTTCGCCGAGATCGCCAAGCGCAACATGGAAATGTTCGAGGCGGCCGCGAATGCGCTGAAGCCGGGCCGGCCGGGCGATGCTGCCCCCGCCGCCCAGCCGTCTCCCGACAAGGCGGACGAGATGGCGGAGCTCAAGGCGCAACTGGCGGGCCTGCAGGCCAAGATCGACAAGCTGACGAACTGACCGAAGCGTCAGATCGATTGCCAGATCGATGTTTTGTGGCGGCCGGCGGTGGAGAACAGCCGGCGGCCGGGCGGGGGCAGGCGTTCGATGCGCCGCAGCCAGCCCGATTGCGCCAGGACCTCATCGCAGACCGGATTGATATAGACGATCCTGAGCGGAGGAGTGCACGCCGCCTCGCGTGAGGCGCGGATGTTGCGCAGCACCTGTTCCATCGTGGTTTCGCCGAAGGGATGGAACATGAAGAGCATCGTCATATCGGCAAAGGCGTAGCGCGTCGCGTCGGTGCAGACGAACGAGATGTCGCGATCGGCCTGTCTGGCGCGCGCGCGGTTCGCTTCCGCTTTCGCAACCAGCTCGGGAATCAACTCCACCCCCACCGAACGCCGCGCCCCCAGCCAGGCGGCGGTGAAGACCGCGCGGCCCATGCCGGCGCCGAGATCGACGAACACATCGTCCTTGTGCAGGCCGGCATGCCGCAGGAGGCGTAATATGTCCGCATAAGGGGTGGGTGTGTAGTGGACGTTCCACACCGCCTCTCCCTGCGCGCCGCTGCCTTCATGGAAACCGAAAGTGCGGATGCCGAGCCGGCGATCCCAATATTCGTCATGGGGATTGAGCAGCCGCGTCTTGTATCCCTGGCCGCGAAAGCGTGCGAGCAAACCCCCCATTGCTTTTTCCGTTCTGTTATCGCGGCTTGATGAATTTCAGCGTCATCCGATCGCTTTCACCGATGGCGAGATAGGCGGCGCGATTCTCTTCGCCCTTGGCGAGCACGGGCGGCAGCGTCCAGACGCCGCCCGAATAATTGGCCTTGTCCTTGGGATTGGCGTTGATTTCTGATTCTCCGACGAGGCGGAAGCCGGCGTCGGTGGCGAGCTTCACGATCGTCGAGCGCTTGAGATAGCCGCTCTTCTTCTCCAGCGCCGAATCGCGATTCTCGGGCAGGCGATGGTCGACCACGCCCAGGACGCCGCCGGGCTTCAGCGCCTTGTAGAAGGCGCCGAAGACATGCGGCGCGGCATCGTCGCCGTTCATGATGAGATTATGGACGTTGCGGAAGGTGAGGATCACGTCGGCGCTGTCGGGCGCAAGCGTCGAGGCGCCCGTCGAAGGATCGACGGTCGCGAGTTCCGCATTGGCGCCGAGAATCGCCTTGTGCGCGGCGAGCAGCTTGGCCGTGCCCTCCTTCATGCGCATATTGTCAGGAACGAGCGCGATATAATGGCCCTTCTCGCGCAGGAGCGGGCCCAATATCTCAGTGTACCAGCCGCCCCCCGGCACATATTCCACCAGCGTCTGATCCGGCCGGACACCGAAGAAGGCCAGTGTCTCGACCGGGTGGCGATAGCGATCGCGCTTGCGGTTCGCCTCGCTGCGCGCCGGATTCGCGACGGCATCGGCGATCGGGCCGGTGGTCGCCGGGGCGGGGGCGGCGGACGCGACGGACGGCGCGGCCGCGGCGAGCAGGAGAATCGCGAGAAGGGGCTGGCGCACGGACATTCTCCGGGTCATGGCTCTCCGCCGATCTTGTGGAGGGCGGCGCGAGACTATGCAAGAGATGTGGTGGTGGTTGGCGGGCGTCGCGGCGGCGCTGATCTGCCTGGCGATCGTCGCGGACAGGCGGCGCATGCGCCGACGCAACATCGACCGGCCGGGTTGGGTGCCCTGGCCGCTCGTTCTGATTCTGTCGCTCATCGCCCTCATCGCCTGCACGATCTTCGCGCTCGGCGGGACGATGGCCCCGCGCTGACGCGATCTCGCAATCTCCACCCTGTCATTCCCGCCTTCGCGGGAATGACAGAAAGATAGGAGGGGTAGCCGAGTCCATGGTCCCCGGCTTTCGCCGGGGTAACGGGGTGCCCTAGAAAGTTTCCCCCCTCACCCAATCGGCATAAGGGGCATGGGCGGCGGCCGTATCCCAGGCGACGATCGCCGGAACGGCGTAGCTGTGGGCGGCGGCGATCGCCTCGATCAGCGCCGGTGCGGCGGCGGTGGTGGTCTTGAAGAGGGCAGGCGTTTCGCGGCCTTCCTCGATCCGGCCTTCCCAGCGATAGAGCGAGTGGCACTCGGCGAGGATGTTGAGGCAGGCCGCCAATCGCCGTTCGATCATGTCGCGGCCGATGCGGCGGGCTTCCTCGGCATCGGCGAAAACCGCATAGACACTGACGACGCGGCCTTCGTCGCTCATGCCGGGCGGCGGCCCAGCGCGTGGGCGGTGGTGACGATGCTGGCGAGAAGCAGCACCGCCATCGCCTGATGCGTCACCGCGATGTCGATCTGCACGCCGCTGAGCAAGGTCGCGATGCCGAGGCCGATCTGGCAGACGAGGGCGACGATCACGGCGATCGGCGCGAAGCGGTAGCCGCGCCGATAGGCCCGAACGGCAAGCGTCACTGCCGCCGCCGCGACGATCCACGCCAGCCAGCGGTGGATGAACTGGACGACGATCGGCTGGTCGATCAGGTTGCGCCAGGCCGGTTCCAGAAAGGCGACGCCTTCGGGGAAGAAGCGGCCGCCCATCGTCGGCCATTCGGCATAGGCATAGCCCGCGTCCAGGCCGGCGGTAAACGCGCCATAAGCGAGCTGTAATGCCAGCAATGCGAGGACGAGTGCGCCATGGCCGGGCATCCGCGCCGGCCGCGCCGTCGGCACGCGGGCGAGCAGGCTGAGATCGAGCGCGGTCCAGATCAGCGCGGAGAAGATGAGCAGCGCGGTCAGGAGGTGCGTGGCCAGGCGAAGATGGCTGACGTCCGGCCGGTCGACCAGTCCGGAGGCCACCATCCACCAGCCGATCGCGCCCTGAAGCGCACCGAGCGCGAGGATGGCGCCCAGCCGCCAGCCATAGCCCTGCGGGATGGCGCGCCGCAAGGCGAACCAGAGGAAGGGGATCGCGAAGGCCAGCCCGATCAGCCGGCCCAGCACGCGATGCACATATTCCCAGAAGAAGATCGCCTTGAACGCGTCGAGCGTCATGCCCTGGTTGATCTTCAGATATTCGGGCGTTGCCCGGTAATGGTCGAACTCGACCTGCCAGTCATGCGCGTTGAGCGGGGGCACGATGCCCGTCACCGGTTCCCATCGTGTCATCGACAGGCCCGATTCGGTGAGGCGGGTGATGCCGCCGATCACGACCATCAGGAGGACGAGGAGGGCGACGAGGAACAGCCAGCGCGCGATCTCGGCGGGCTGCGCCGTGCGGGGGAGGGCATGCGAGGACATGGGCCGTGGCTATGCGCGTACCGCACGCGGATCGCAACCGGCATTGCCGGGCATCAAATGATATATTGTATCTTTCGGCGCGCCATGGCATTGGCATGACGATGGAAGCGCCCCCGGACATGCCGCAGACCGCCGCCCCGCGTGGGCATTGGCTCGATCGACTCGCCATCGGCCTGTCGGGATTGTGCGTGGTGCACTGCATCGGCACTGCGGTTCTCGTCACCTTTCTCGCGTCGGTGGGCGGCGCCCTGCTCAATCCGGCGATCCACGAGATCGGCCTCGCGCTCGCGATCGTGCTGGCGACGCTGGGACTGGGGCGCGGCATCGCGATCCACGGTTTCGTCCTGCCTTCGCTGATCGGCGTGACGGGCATCGCGCTGATGGCCAGCGCGCTTGTCCTGCCGCATGGCGGTGGCGAGGTGATCTGCACGATCATCGGCGTCAGCCTTGTGGCGTTCGGCCATCATCTCAATCGCCGGGCGTTGCGATAGCGCGTCGCCTCCCGCTTGCCCTAAGCGACGCGAATACCTACTTTCGGCCCCATGGCGCAGCCGCATGTCCATATCCTCCACAAGGGGAATGCCCTTGCCGCCGCCGCCCGCGCCGCGCTGGAGCGCGCGGGCCAGCAGTGGACGTCGATGCGGGCCATTGTGTTCGATTCGCTTGCCTCTTTCGATCGCCCGGCTTCCGCCTATGACATTGCGGAGGCGGTTTCGAAGGCCGAGGGGCGCCGGGTCGCGGCCAACAGCGTCTATCGTATCCTCGACCTGTTCGTGACCGCGAACCTCGCGCGGCGGGTCGAAAGCTCGAACGCCTATATGGTCAACGCCCATCCCGATTGCCTGCATGACTGCATCTTCCTCGTGTGCGACGAATGCGGCGACACCACCCACATCGATGACGATATGTTGAGCAACACGGTACGCGCAGCCGCGCAGAAAGCAGGCTTCTTCGTCGAACGCCCGGTCATCGAAATGCGTGGCCGCTGCGCCGCCTGCACGGGCGGGCACTGAATCCAGGCCGATTTCTCCTGCGTCCGGATGCCGCCTCCGCCCGATCGGTGGAGGTTCACCCGCCGGAAAGGATCGGCTAAGACGATGGTTTGAAAGGATCGTTGCGCGCTCATGACCGATCGACCCCACACCCCTCTGCTCGATACGGTGAAAACGCCGGAAGCGCTCCGGGCGCTGAAGCCCGCCGAACTCAGGCAATTGGCGGACGAACTGAGGCAGGAGACGATTTCGGCGGTTTCGGTGACGGGCGGCCATCTGGGGGCGGGGCTCGGCGTGGTCGAGCTGACGGTCGCCCTGCATTATGTCTTCGATACGCCGCGCGACACGCTGATCTGGGACGTGGGCCACCAGGCCTATCCGCACAAGATATTGACCGGGCGGCGCGACCGCATCCGCACCTTGCGCGAAGGCGGCGGCCTGTCGGGCTTCACCAGGCGCGCCGAAAGCGAATATGATCCGTTCGGCGCGGCGCACAGCTCCACCTCGATCTCGGCGGCGATCGGTTTTGCGGTCGCCAACAAGCTGGCGGACCAGCCGGGCAAGGCGATCGCGGTGATCGGCGACGGCGCGATGTCGGCCGGCATGGCCTATGAGGCGATGAACAACGCATGCGAGGCCGGCAATCGGCTGGTCGTCATCCTGAACGACAACGACATGTCGATCGCCCCGCCGGTGGGGGCGCTTTCGGCCTATCTCGCGCAGCTCATCTCGTCGAAGCATTTCGTCTCGGTGCGTGAGGTGCTGCGCAAGCTCGCGCGGAAGATGCCGCGCCCGATCCACCAGGCGGCGCGCCGGGCGGACGAATATGCGCGCGGCATGGCGACGGGCGGCACGCTGTTCGAGGAACTGGGCTTCTATTATGTCGGCCCCGTCGACGGCCATAATCTCGACCATCTGCTGCCGATTCTGGAAAATGTGCGCGACGCCGATCTGGGGCCGATCCTCGTCCACGTCGTCACCCGCAAGGGCAAGGGCTATGCCCCGGCCGAGGCGGCGGCGGACAAATATCATGGCGTCCAGCGGTTCGACGTCGTCTCGGGCGTGCAGGCCAAGGCGCCGGCGGGTCCGCCAAGCTATACCGGCGTGTTCGCCAAGGCCCTGGTGGCCGAGGGCGAGCGCGACGACAGGGTCTGCGCGGTCACGGCGGCGATGCCGTCGGGCACGGGGCTCGACAAGTTCCAGGCGAAATTCCCGCATCGCTGTTTCGATGTCGGCATTGCCGAGCAGCATGCCGTGACCTTCGCCGCCGGCCTTGCCGCGCAAGGCATGCGGCCCTTCTGCGCGATCTACTCGACCTTCCTGCAACGCGCCTACGATCAGGTGGTGCACGATGTCGCGATCCAGAACCTGCCGGTGCGCTTCGCGATCGACCGGGCGGGGCTGGTCGGCGCCGACGGGGCGACGCACGCCGGCAGCTTCGACGTCACCTATCTTGCGACCTTGCCCAATTTCGTGGTGATGGCGGCGGCCGACGAGGCCGAGCTGGTGCACATGGTGCACACGATGGCGCTCCATGACAGCGGGCCGATCGCGGTGCGCTATCCGCGCGGCAACGGCACCGGCGTCGCGCTGCCGGCGGCGCCGGAGCGGCTGGCGATCGGCAAGGGCCGGATCGTGCGCCAGGGCAAGGCGGTGGCGATCCTCTCACTCGGCACGCGCCTCGGCGAGGCGGAAAAGGCCGCCGACCAACTGGAGGCGCAGGGCCTGTCGACCACCGTCGCCGACCTGCGTTTCGCCAAACCGCTGGACGAGACGCTGATCCGTACCTTGCTCACCTCGCACGACGTCGCGGTGACGATCGAGGAGGGGGCGATCGGCGGGCTCGGCGCGCACGTCCTCACGCTCGCTTCGGATGAAGGGCTGATCGATCGCGGCCTCAAGCTGCGGACGATGCGGCTGCCCGATCGCTTCCAGGATCAGGACAAGCCCGAGCGCCAATATGAGGAAGCGGGGCTTGACGCCGATGCGATCGTCGCGACCGTCCTCGCCGCGCTGCACCACAATAGCAGCGGGTTGAAGGAAGGCGCGCGCGCCTGACGATCAGGCGCGTAGCCCCTCGCCGGGTGTCGCCAGCATTGCCATGATGTCGCCGGGGCCGCCGGCATGCGCCACGCGCTCGCCGCTGGCGCCGATCAGCCGGTCGAGCAGCGCCAGTCCGTCCTCCCACCAGCCGATGCCGCTCGCCGCGTTGAGATGGCCATGGGGGCCGACATTGACGAAATGGCTGCCCCATTCGCGCGCCAGATCGAAGCTGTGCTGGAGCGAGGCATAGGGATCGTCTTCGCTGGCGACGAGAATCGAGGGGAAGGGCAGGAGGGCGCGGGGCGAAGGCGCGAACCGCCGCAATTCCTCGCAGGCGTCCTGCCGATCGACATCGGCGGGGGCGACGAGCAGCGCGCCCGCCACGGGCCAGGCCCAGGGCTGCCCCGCCAGCGCCGCCCACCAGGCCACGGCAAGGCAGCCGAGGCTGTGCGCGACCAGGATCACCGGCTGCTCGGCGGCGCGAACCGCCTGATCGAGGCGCGTTACCCAGCCGTTGCGGCGCGGCGCTGCCCAATTGCCGAGATCGACACGGACGATATCGTCATAGGCCCGCTCCCACAAAGTCTGCCAATGTTCCGGGCCCGACCCGTTGAGGCCGGGGACGGTGAGGATCAACGGTCGCCTGCCGCTGAAATCGGATAGGCCGTATGTCATGGCGCATTCCTTCGGAATCACAGCCGCGATATTATGTCTACCTCATGAATTGACAATAGACGCGGGGCCGATGGTGGCTTTCCCGAGGCGGGATGTTGCGCCAAGAGGGGGCATGGCCCGTACTCTCCGCGCCGATCAGTTGCTCGTCGAGCGGGGGCTCGCCGAAAGCCGCACGCGCGCGCAGGCGCTGATCCTCGCGGGGCTCGTCTATGTGGGGGAGACGAAAGTCGCCAAGGCGGGGCAGGCATTGCTCCCCGATGCGGCGATCGCGGTGCGCGGGCGCGATCATCCCTGGGTTTCGCGCGGCGGGATCAAGCTGGCCCATGGCCTCGACCATTTCGGCTGGGACGTCACGGGCACGATCGCGATAGACGTCGGATCGTCGACCGGCGGCTTCACCGACGTGCTGCTCAGCAAGGGCGCGGCGCGCGTTTATGCGATCGATTCGGGCACCAACCAGCTTGCCTGGAAGCTGCGGCAGGACCCACGCGTGATCGTCCATGAAAAGACTAACGCCCGCTATCTGACGGCGGCCGAGATCGCCGAACCGGTCGACCTCATCGTCTGTGACGCGAGCTTCATATCGCTCGCCAAGGTATTGGAAACGCCGCTTTCCTTCGCCCGTCCCACGGCGCGCGTGATGGCCCTCATCAAGCCGCAATTCGAGGCCGGGCGCGGCGAGGTGCCGAAGGGCGGGGTGGTGCGCGATCCGGCGGTGCATGACAGGGTCTGCGCCGAAGTCTCCGCCTGGCTGACGGGGCTCGGCTGGGCGGTGGAGGGGATTACCGAAAGCCCGATCAAGGGGCCTGAAGGCAATGTCGAATTCCTGATCGCCGCAAATCGGGACACTTATCGGGAATGAGCGCCGAGGCGGACTGTTCCGGATCGGCACATAATGTGTGATTATGGGACGGTGCCCGCAGGAACGGGCGAGCCAAGGGGGGTTAGGATGATGGGGCAGATCGCGTCGCGGGGGCAGATCCGCATGGCGTTCGTCCGATGGGCGCTGGTGATGGTGCCCTTGCTGTTGCTGCTGGGGATCGCATCGGGCCTGTTCAGCGGATCGGGGTACGGCAATAGGTGGTTCGCCGCGCTGAACAAGCCGGCCGCGCTGCCGCCCGCATGGCTGTTCCCGGTCGCCTGGACGATCCTCTACATATTGATGGGTTTCGCGCTGGCGCTGATCCTCGGCGCGCGCGGCGCCCGGGGAAGGCGAATCGCCATCGCCTTTTTCGTCGTCCAGTTCGTGCTCAATCTCGCCTGGTCGCCGCTCTTCTTCGCCGCGCATCAGGTGGATGCGGCGCTGGTCCTGATCGTCGTCCTGTTGGTGGCGGTGGCGCTGACCACCTGGCATTTCGCCCGCATCCGGCCGGTCGCGGGCCTGTTGCTGGCGCCCTATCTCTTCTGGCTCGTCTTTGCCGCCTATCTGAATTACGAGATCGCCCGGTTGAACCCCGACGCGGGGATGCTTGCGCCGGGCGGGGCGAGCACCCAGATCAGCGTGTAGACAAAGACAGGCCCGAGGAGGCGCGCATGCAATCCGAAAACCGGATTTTCGAAGACCTGGTCAAGCTGTTCAACGGTGCGGCCGGCACTGTCGCCGGCGTGGCGCGCGAGGGCGAGGCGGCGATGAAGGAACGGGCGCGCGAATGGATCGGCGGGCTCGATTTCGTCAGCCGTGACGAGTTCGAGGCGGTGAAGGCGATGGCCGCCGCCGCGCGTGACGAGGCCGAAGCGCTCAAGGCGCGGCTTGACGCGCTGGAGGGGCGCACCCCCGCCCAGGGGGCCAGCCCCGGTGTCGAATTTCCTAAATGAGGGAGTAATCCACAGGATTCTGCTGTCGTGCGGCGCATGCGCCTTGCCAGCGCAGGCGCGGCCGTTCACCCAATTGCCGACGGGACGTTCCGGGGAGGGCGGTCATGATGGTCGATGATTTCGAAGCAGGGCGCGACGCCAGCGCACCGATCGACATGCTCGAAACCTATTTCAGCGCGCATGGCTGGAATCACGAGCGTACCTGCGACGAGGAGATCGTCGCCACCTTTCAGGGAAGCTGGACGCAATATGAGCTGCGCGCGGTATGGCGCGACGAGGATCGGGTGCTGCAATTCCTGGCGCTGCCCGACATAAGGGTGCCGGCCGAGAAGCGCGCCGTACTCTATGAGACGATGGGCTTGATTAACGAGCAGCTCTGGATCGGCCATTTCGAGATGTGGGCCAGTTCGGGCATGCTGCTCTTTCGTCATGCGGCGCTTCTTGAGGGATCGAGCGAGCCGGCCCTGACGGTGGAACAGGCCGAGACGCTGGTGGAGGCCGCGATCGACGAGTGCGAGCGTTTCTATCCCGTCTTCCAATTCGTGCTCTGGGCGGACAAGACGCCGCAGGAGGCGATTGCCGCCGCATTGATCGAGACACAGGGCGAAGCATGACGAACGGGACGGGGGCGGCCGAAGGGCCGCTGTGGCTGGTAGGCGCCGGCAATATGGGCGGCGCGATGCTGCGCGGCTGGATCGGCGCGGGCGTGGACCCGGGACGGATCGTCGTGATCGATCCGGCGGCGAAGGACCTGCCCGAGGGCGTTGCCCATCATTCCACCCCGCCGCCCGACGGCGCCGCGCCCGTGACCTTGGTGCTCGCGGTGAAGCCGCAACTGCTCGATACCGTCGCGCCGTCGCTGAGAGGCGCGCTGGAAGCGGAAACGCTGCTGATGTCGGTGCTCGCCGGAGTCGAGATCGCATCGCTCCGGGCGCGCTTTCCCGCGCCACGCACCGTGGTGCGCGTCATGCCCAATCTGCCGGCGGCGATCGGCAAGGGCGCGACGGCGATTTTCGGCGAAGGGCTCGATCCCGCGTTGCGCGCGCGCGCCGAGGCGCTGGTGGCGCCGCTCGGCCTTGTCGAGTGGATCGATCGTGAGGCGCTGTTCGATCCCGTCACCGCTTTGTCGGGCGGCGGGCCGGCTTTCCTGTTCCGTTTCATCGAGGCGCTGGCCCAGGGCGGCGCGGCGCTGGGGTTGCCCGCCGATCAGGCCGCGCGACTCGCGCTGACGACGGTGGAAGGGGCGGCGCTGCTCGCGGCCGGATCGGACGCCGATCCCGCCACGCTGGCGGAACGGGTGGCAAGCCCCGGCGGGACGACCCGCGAGGGGCTCAATACACTCGATGCCGACGATGCGTTGAAGCGGCTGGTGGCGGAAACGCTGGCTGCCGCCGCGCATCGCAGCGCCGAAATGGCCGCCGCCGCGCGGGGCTGACAGTCCCGCCGCGCCGGCGGCCTGATCTTTTTAGCGGTAGAAGATGTGGTCGCCGATCTTCATCACGCGGGTGCGCGTGCGGAAGAAGGCGGTCGCGGGCTGATAGGCCGCGTGATAGAAATAGGTGCCTTCCGACACATCGCTGGCGGTGCCGGCCAGCGCCTCATGCGCGGCCTCGACCGCCGAGGCCCAGGTCTCGCTGTGGCGATTGGGATGATAGCTGGCGGTGGCGAAGAACTGACCCGGCTGATTGGCGACATCGCAGGGCGTATCGGGGAACCTATCCGATTCCACGCGGTTCATTATGAGTTGGGCAACCGCGAGCTGGCCTTCGAATGACTGATTGGCCGCTTCATGGTGGACGACCTTGGCCATGCACTCCAGCTGCGGGTCGAGCGCGGCGGTCGGATCGATCGAATCCGCGTCGTCGCTGTCCTCGGTGACGGTGGGCGTCGGCGCGGTCAACATGGCGAGGCGCGCCGAATCGGCGCTGATCGGAGCCGCCGCTACGCTGGCGGTAGCGGCGAGAAGCGCGTCTTGCGCATAAGTGACGGGAATCGCGACACAGGCCACCGCGAGTGTGGAGATAGCGCCAGCGACAATCCCGCTGCGTCGGAAGACGGGCATTCAGTACTCCAGAAAATGCGCAAAAGCACGGGTCCCCGCCCCAAACTCAGACTCATGGGCGTGGCCGGACTTTCACGTCTTGTCGGAGGGCGCGTATTTTCGAGCATTCGCGCGCCCGGCGACCGGGTTGCAGGGCCTATGTCCGGTTCATGCCGCAGTGCGCAATCCGGCTACGATGAATCGTTACGCGTGCACGATGACGTGAGCCGATCGAACGGCTTCGCGCCATGGTGAACGGTTCGCTAACGACTGCGATCGGTGAGAATGAGGATGGACTCGCCGGCCGAGTCGCGGCGAAGAGCAGCGATGAGGCTGGCGTGATTCGCGGGAGGCGGCGCGCGGGGCCTAGGGAGGTGCGAAGCGGCGATGAACGTCCATCGGCCTGACATGCAGGACAGCGATCGGGAGGAGGGCGACCGGCCCGCGTCCGACCTGGTCGATCATGCCGAAACGGCGATCATCGCCTATCGCCGCGATCGCCTGCTCGCCGCGCTGACGTTGATGGCGGGGATCGGCCTGTTCCTCGCTTTGCCTTTCGCGCTGCGTGCCGGGGCCGAATTTTTCCTGCCGGTGGCGGCGGGGCTGGTGGTCGCGATCGCGCTGGTGCCGCTGCTGGAATGGCTGGAGAGGAGGCGTGTGCCGTCGCCTCTGGCGGCGCTGATCTGCCTCGCATTTTTCCTGACGCTGGCGAATATCGTCGTCGTTTCGATTCTCGTGCCGGCGACCGACTGGTTCGCGCTGTTGCCCGACCGGATCGGCCGTATCCGCACGACGCTGTCGCCGCTGATCGAATTTTATTCGAGCATCGAACAGTTCATGGACCAGACCGCCGCGCTGCTGGCGCGTCATCCGGGCGCCACGCCGCAGGCGATCGCACTGGAGGCGCCCGATTCGCTGTTCGGGCTGATCGCCGCTTCGGCTCCCTATGCGCTGATCCAGGCGATGTTCTCGCTGCTGCTGATCTTCTTCTTCCTGTCGGGCTGGACGCGGATGCGGCGGCGCACGATCCAGAGCCGGTCGAGTTTCTCCAGCGCCATGGCGACCGCGCGGGTGATCCAGGAAATGGTGGACGCGACCTCGGCCTATCTAGGCACGATCACGCTCATCAACCTGATGCTTGGCCTGATCGTCACGGGCATGCTCTGGGTGGTCGGCATGCCGACGCCGCTGATGTGGGGCGGGATCGTCGCGCTGCTGAACTATATTCCCTATCTGGGGCCGGTCACCGCCGCGCTGCTGCTGTTCGTCGGCGGGCTGATGACCTTTCCCGACGTGTGGCACGCCGTCCTGCCCGTGCTGCTGTTCGTCGGCCTGCACCTGATGGAGGCAAACCTGTTCACGCCTGCGCTGGTGGGCCGGCGGCTGACGATCAATCCGATCCTGATCCTGCTGGCGCTGAGCTATTGGGGCTGGGTGTGGGGCACGACGGGCGCGTTGCTCGCCGTGCCGCTGCTCATCATTTTGAAGACGGTGCTCGACGCCGCCGGCAAGCCCGATATCGCCGGTTTCCTGTTCGAGGAAGGCACGCTGACCAGCGCGCCGCCCGAGGATATTCCCCATGGCGGCGGCGGAATGAGCGGCACCGTCTGACAGCCGCGCTTTTTTGCGAATTTTTTGCGCTGCAACGCGCTTGACAGCCGGGGGTGCGCTCCCCTAGGTGCGCCGCTCATCGCGATGCCCACGCGGGTGTAGCTCAGTTGGTTAGAGCGCCGGCCTGTCACGCCGGAGGTCGCGGGTTCAAGTCCCGTCACTCGCGCCATTCCCCTCCTGTGGGGATGGCGGATCGCCGCGATGTCCTCCTCGCATTTCCTGCACGACAAGAAGGTTAGCGAAGCGTTAAGCTTCCTTCCATGATCGAGGCCGAATCCTGTGGCGCGGTGTCCGCCGATGCTGAAGCGGGGCGGTGCTGGCGCGATGATCTGCGCCTGTTCGCCTTTCTGTGGGCCGCCGGCTTCCTGTTCGTGTCGGCGCTGCTTGCCTGAGGCCTATTCGCAGGCGAGGTGGAGCTTCCAGGCGAGCCAGGCGGCGACGAGGCACATCGCCGCGACGACCAGCAGGCCCTCGCGCACCGTCATCCCCATCCAGGTGAGGCCGAGGACGAGGATCGATCCCGCGACCATCGCGCCCGAATTGATGATGTTGTTCGCCGCGACGGTACGCGCGGTCTGGTCCTTGGCGACGGTGGTGGTGAGAAAGGCATAGAGCGGAACGACGAACATGCCGCCCGTCGCCGCGACGCCGAACAGCGCGATGAAGACGAGCATGGCGTGCGGCTCCACCACAAATTCCCAGATGTCGTAGAGTTGGCCGCCCGGCAGGGCCGGCCAGTGGCCCGCGACGAAATAGAGCATGATGACGAAGCCGCCCATCGCGATCACCGAGGCGGGCGCATGGCGCGCCGAGACGCAGGCGCCAAGCAGCCGGTTGATGAGCACCGAGCCGACCGCGACGCCCACCGAGAAGATGCCGAGGAACAGGCTCGCTACCTCCTTGTCGGCGGTGAAGACGTTCTTCACCAGCGGCGGAAATTCGATGATGAGCACCGCGCCGATCGTCCAGAAGAAGCTGATCGCGCAGATAGCGAGGAACAGGCGGGGGACGTGCATCGTCGCCGAAACGAGCTTGATCGACGATCGCACGACATGGAAATCGAGCCTGGTCGGCTCGCCCATCGCCGGGGCGGGGGGCACCTGCCGCGCGGTGAGCCAGCCGAGCGCCGCGACGAGCAGCACCATGCCGGCGGCGGTCTTGCCCGAGATGAAGCCGGCGAGGATCGTGCCCATCAGGATGGCGAGATAGGTGCCCGCCTCGATGAGGCCGGTTCCGCTCAGCACCTCCTCTTCGCGCAGATGCTGCGGCAGGATCGCATATTTGATCGGGCCGAAGAAGGTGGAGTGAATCCCCATCGCGAAGAGCGCGGCAAGCATCACCGGAATCGAGGAAATGACGAGGCCGGTGGCCCCCACCAGCATGATGAAGATTTCGGCCGTCTTCACGAGCCGGATGATGCGCGCCTTGTCGCGCGTATCCGCAAGCTGGCCCGAGACGGCGGAAAGCAGGAAGAAGGGCAGAATCACCAGCCCGGTCGCCACGGCGTTGAAGCGCGATTCGACGCCGGGATCCGAATAGACCTCGAACGTCACGAAGAGCACCATCGCCGTCTTGAACAGATTGTCGTTGAACGCTCCCAGAAACTGGGTGGCAAACAGCGGCAGGAACCGGCGCTTGGCGAGAAGCCGAAGGGAAGAAATCATCAGAAGATGGTGCTGCGTCCGGTTCGCGGGAAATGCGGGTGGCCGTGCATAGCCCAAAGCAGCGGCGGGGGCCAAGCAATTGCTTTGCCACCATCTCCCCAACGGCAGACATTCGCGCTATGACCGCCACGCCATGCTGACGCTGCCCAATCTCCTTACGCTGTCGCGCATCCTTGCGGTGCCGATTCTGGTATTCCTGCTGTGGCATCCGCACTGGTTCGATTATGCGCTGGCCTTCGCCCTTTATGTGCTGATGGGGCTGACCGACTATTTTGACGGCTATGTGGCCCGCGCGCGCGGAACGGTGTCGCGCCTCGGCATCTTCCTCGATCCGATCGCGGACAAGATCATGGTCGCTGCGGTCATCGTCATGCTGATCGCGATGCCCGATCCGTCGCTCGGCCGGCCGTCGATCGAGGGGCCTGAAGTGGTCGCGGCTCTCATTATTCTGCTGCGCGAGATCGCGGTTTCGGGCCTGCGCGAGTTTCTGGCGGACCTTCGCGTGTCGGTGCCGGTGAGCCAGCTTGCGAAATGGAAGACGACGTTCCAGCTCATCTCGCTCGGCGCGCTGATCCTCGCCGGCGCGCTGCCGCAATTCTGGTTCGTGCGCGGCGTCGGGCTGTTCAGCCTGTGGGCGGCGGCGGCGCTTACCCTCATCACTGGCTGGGACTATCTGCGCGTCGGCCTGAAGCATATGGATTGAGCAAATGGCGCTCGACATCGTCTATTTCGCCTGGGTGCGCGAGGCCGTCGGCCGCGATGGCGAGCGTGTCGATCCGCCCGCGCGGGTGGCGACGATCGCCGCGCTGCTCGACTGGCTGGAGACACGGGGCGGGGGCTATGCCGAGGCGCTGGCCGATCGCAGCCGCCTGCGCGCCGCGCTCGATCAAACCTTCGTGCCGCTCGACACCCCTCTGGGGGACGCGCGCGAACTGGCGATCTTCCCGCCGGTGACGGGCGGATGAGCGCGGTTCGCGTCCAGACGGAGCCGTTCGATCCGGGTGCCGAACTTTTGGCGCTCGAGGCGCTGGGCGGCGGCGCGGTGGCAAGCTTCACCGGCCTCGTCCGGGGCGATGACGGGCTTATCGAACTAACGCTCGAACAGTATCCGGCGATGACGCACCGGGCCTTGTCCGCGATTGTCGAGGAAGCCGAGCGGCGCTGGCCCTTGCTCGGCGCAACGGTGATCCACCGTTGCGGTACGATGCGCGTGGGAGACCGGATCGTCTTCGTAGGCACGGCGGCCCGGCATCGCGCGGCCGCGCTCGATGCATGCGCCTTCCTGATCGACTGGCTGAAGACCAAGGCGCCCTTCTGGAAGCGCGAAGCGTTCGCCGATGGGCGGCGCCGCTGGGTCGAGGCACGCGCGGATGATGACGGAGCGGCTGCCCGCTGGGGCTGACCCGCTTACGGCATCAGCACCGTGTCGACGATATAGAGGACGCCGTTCTTCTCCGGCCGTTCCGGCTGGACGATGCGGCTGGTGCTGCCCTTCGCATCGATCAGCACGATCTCGCCGGCGACGTGCGAGGCGATTAGCGGCTCGCCTTGCAGCGTGTCGAGCACCGCGCGTCCATCGCCTCTGGCGATCGCCTCGCGCAGGTCCTTCGCGCTGAGCCGCCCTCGAACGACATGATAGCTGAGCAAGGTCGCCAGCGTCGCGCGATTCTCCGCTTTCAATAGCGTCGATACGGTGCCGGCGGGCAGCTTGTCGAAGGCCGCGTCGTTGGGCGCGAACAGGGTGAAAGGGCCTGCCTTGGCCAGCGTTGCCGTCAGGCCCACCGCCTTCGCGGTGGTGGCGAAGGTGCCCAGTTCCGCCATTTTGGCTGCATCGCGGGCGATCGTCGTCTCTGCCTGGGCGAAGGCTGGCGACGGCGTCAGCAAGAGCAGCGCGACGGCCCCGGCGATGGGCGAGGAGCGGAGGATCATGGTCACTCTCCCGGATTCGCGAGGAGGTGCCGGTCAGGCCGGCTGTCTGGCGGCCGACGCACGCGCGGCGGATTCGTTCCGGCGCGGCACGTCTGCAAGTTGGCGCAGCGCATCGGCCAATATCTCGAACTCCTTCTGACGCGGGCTGCCCTTGCGCCAGACCAGCGCGATCCGCCGCGAGGGATGCGACGTCTCCAGCGGCCGGGCGACGACCCGCGTATTGTCCAATATTCCCGCCTCCAGCGCCATCTGCGGCAGCATCGTGACGCCCAGCCCATTGTCGACCATCTGGACGAGCGTGTGGAGCGAAGTGCCCATCATCGTCGCCTCGGCGCGCAGTTCGGGCCGGTTGCAGGCGGCAAGGGCGTGGTCCTTGAGGCAGTGGCCGTCCTCCAGCAGCAGCAGCCGCGCCGGATCGATCGCCTCGGGCGGCACGCGGGGCGGGGGATCGGCGGGCTGGCCGGCGGGGAAGGCGACATAGAGCCGGTCATCGAACAGATCGGCGGTTTCGATGTCGCCGCATTGATAGGGCAAAGCGAGGAGCACGCAATCGACCTGCCCGCGATGCAGCGATTCGCAGGCAAGCGCGGTCGTCTCCTCGCGCAGGTACAGTTTCAGGTCGGGCCAGTCGCTGCGCAGACGGGGCAGGATACGGGGCAGCAGGAAGGGCGCGATCGTCGGGATCACGCTCATCCGAAGGTCGCCCGACAAGGGCTTGCCCGCCGCGCGCGCCATGTCCGCCAGTTCCTCCGCCTCGCGCAGGACGCGCTGCCCCTTTTCGGCGATACGCAGGCCGAGCGGGGTGAAACGCACGACGCGGCGGGTGCGTTCGACCAGCGTGATGCCGAGGAGCGACTCAAGCTCGCGCAGGCCGGCGGAAAGGGTGGATTGGGTCACGAAGCAGGCTTCCGCCGCACGGCCGAAATGGCCGTGGTCGCGCAGCGCGACGAGATATTGGATCTGCTTGAGCGTGGGGAGGTGGGTCGTCATCTAATCGTCTCACTCGATCATTAAGACGCATATAATCAATTGGCTCGAAAAATCCTAATCGCTATTGTGACCGCACTGGTTCACCGGGGTGCCCGACAGGCGGGCGCCCCTTCACTTGGAGAAGGAGTTATCCCATGCTGACTGTCGGCGATAAATTCCCCGAAATGACCGTTTCGATCCAGCAGGGCGTCGATGCGCTGCCCGCCGGCGAGACGCTCAACCTGGGTGAGACGAACGGCAAGTGGAAGATCGTCTTCTTCTGGCCGAAGGACTTCACCTTCATCTGCCCCACGGAAATCATCGGCTATGGCGAGCTGAAGAACGATTTCGCCGATCGCGATGCCGAGCTTATCGGCGCGTCGGTGGACAGCGACTTCGTCCACTTCGCGTGGCGCCGTTCGGACGAGCGGCTCGCCGCCTGCGATTTCCCGTGGATCGCGGATAACCAGCACAAGCTGGCGAACGCGCTGGGGATCATCGAGAAGAATGCGGGCGTCGCGCTCCGCGCCACCTTCATCGTCGATCCGCATAACGTGATCCAGCATGTGACGGTGAACGGCCTCGACCAGGGCCGCAACCCGGCCGAAGCGATCCGTGTCCTCGATGCCTTGCAGACTGACGAGCTTTGCCCGTGCAACTGGAAGGCAGGTGACGAGGTGTTGAAGCCGGCTGCCTGAGTCCCCCCTCTCGAAGGGCAGCCGGAGCCGCCGCCACCGTGCGGCGCGGGGCGCGGAGGGACTTATCCTTCCGCGCCCTTTCCATAAGAAAGAAAGGAACAAGGAATGTCGATCAAGGGATTGGCCGATACGCTTCCCGATTATGCGAAGGACATCCGCCTCAACGTCGGATCGATCCTTGGCGACGAGACGCTGGGCGACCAGCGCAAATACGGGCTGTTGCTGACCTGCGCGCACGGCTCGGGCTATCGCCCGCTCGTCGAGGCGGCGGAGGCCGAGGTGGAGGGCAAGCTGTCCCCCGAGGCTGCGAACGCGGCCCGCGCCGCGGCGGCGGTGATGGCGATGAACAACGTCTATTATCGCTTCACCCATCTTGCCTCGAACAAGGAATATAGCCGGCTTCCCGCGCGGCTCCGGATGAACGTTATCGGATCGCCGGGCATCGACAAGGTGGATTTCGAGCTGTTCAGCCTCGCGGTCAGCGCGATGAACGGCTGCGGCATGTGCATCGATTCGCATGAGAAGGTGCTTGCCGGCGCGGGCGTCGGGGCCGATGTGATCCAGACGGCGGCGCGGATCGGCGCGGTGATGAAGGCGGTCGCCACCGTCCACGCGACCGCGGTGTAAGTCATGAGCAGGCGGCGCGCATCCGCCCGGGTTGTGCGCCGCCTCTGGTATTTTACGATTGCGGGGCTTACATCGCCCGATGCCGAGAAACGGACGAACCGGGATCGCACATGCTCGATGGATTGATAGACTATCTCGATTCAATCAAGGCGCGTGATCCGGCGCCGCGCTCGCGCTGGGAGATATTGCTCTATCCCGGCGTATGGGCGCTCGGTTTTCACCGCATCGCCCATTGGCTGTTCGAGGCGGAGCTGTTTTTCCTGGCGCGCCTCATCAATCATTTCTCGCGCCTGTTGACCGCGATCGACATTCATCCGGGCGCGAAGATCGGCGCCAATTTCTTCATCGATCATGGGTTCACCGTCATCGGCGAGACGGCCGAGATCGGCGACAATGTCACAATCTATCAATGCGTGACGCTGGGCGGCACCAATCCCAGCAACGGCATGCCGGGCAAGCGGCACCCCACGATATCGGACAATGCGATCATCGGATCGGGCGCGCAGGTGCTCGGCCCGATCACGATCGGCCGCCGCGCCCGCGTCGGGGCGAACGCCGTCGTCACTAAAGATGTGCCCGAAGGCGCCTCGATGGTCGGCATCCCGGCGCGTCCGGTGCCGGTGGACGCCAGTGACTATCAGAAGGGCTTCCTGCCTTATGGCACGCCCTGCTCGGAGCGGTTCGACCCGCAGACGCAGCAGCTTGAAATGCTGAAATGCGAGGTAGAGGCGCTGCGCGCCAAGCTTGCCACCCTGATCGACGAGCGCGACGGCAAGGCTGACGGCAAGAACGACGCCGCCGTCGAGGAACGCAATCGCGCCTGATGGGCGTCGTCTCGCTTTTCCCCGCACCCACGCAGGTGGGCTTCGACCGGATCGAACTGGCGCGCATTCTCGACCTGTACGGGCGCATGGTGATCGCCGGGCAGTGGCGCGATTATGCGATCGATCTCGGCCGCGACGCCGCTACCTTTTCGGCCTTCCGCCGCGCCGCCGAGCGCCCCGAGTTCCGTATCGAAAAGCGCCCGGCGTTGCGTGCGCGGCAGGGCATGTGGTCGCTCGTCGGCGAAGCGGGCGCGATCCTCAAGCGCGGGCATGAACTGGCATCGGTGCTCGCCCCGGTCGAGCGGCGGCTGCTGAAACTCGTCTCGCAATGATCAGCCGGCGGCGGCGCGCTTTTCCTTCGGCGGCGGCACTGGAAAGTTGAACTCGATGCCTAGGGCGTCAAACCGCTGAAGCACCGCCAGCGCGACGGCATGGCGTGCGCGGGCCAGCCCGTCATTCTTCAGCTTGTCGACGTAGAAAGCCAGCTCCACCTCGATCGCGGGATCGCCGAGATTGGTGATGAGGCCATGGATGAAGCGGCAGCCCGGCTGCGCCTCGACAATGCGCTGCAATTCCTGCGGAACGGTCGCCAGCACGTTCAGGTCGTTACGGTAGATGAGGTGCATCGTGAACAGCACGCGCTGCCATGACATCTCGCTCATGTTGCGGATGTCCTGATCGAGCAGGCGCGCGTTCGAGACGACGAGCAATTCGCCGCTGGCCGCGCGAATCCGGGTCGTCTTGAGGCCGATCTCCTCGATCGTGCCGGAGAAGGTGGAATAAGCGACGCTCTGTCCCCGCCGGAACGGCCGGTCGAACAGGATCGAAAGCGCGGCGAACAGGTCCTTGAATATGCCTTGTGCGGCAAGGCCGATCGCGATGCCGCCGATGCCGAGGCCGGCGATCAGCGTCGAAACGTTGATGCCCAGATTGTCGAGCACGAACAGCCCGGCGACCGCGAACAAGGTGACTGAGACGAGAAGCTGGATGATGCCGATCGCGGAGGAGAGGCCCCCGCCGACGGCTTCGTCCTCGGCAGCGCGGTGGGTGATCCAGCCGACGATCACCTCGCGCAACCAGATCGCGCCCTGGAAGGTGGCGGCGATCGTTATCGCGAACCGGGCGACGTCCCGCACCATGGGTGGGGCATTGCCGAATTGCGCCACCAGATCGATCGCAAGGATGAGGATGAACCAGTTCCGCGTGGCGGAGAACAGGCGGCCAAGCAATATCCGCATCGTCGAGAGCGACCCTGCCGGCGCGCGGCACAGGCGCGTGCCGAGCATGCGCAGGCCGATCAGCACGGCCGCGACGATCGCGGCGAAGACTAGCGCGAAAAGAATATCGAGGCTGTTCCGCGTCAGCCAGACCGCCGCTTCGTCCAGCAGGAGATCGAAGCGATGATTGAGCTTGTCCATGCTTTCTCCGGGGCGCGGAAATCCAAAAGGGGGCGGAATGTGCCGTGGGGGGCAAGGGGGGACTCGTCAAGCCAACGCGCGATCGGGCGGCGGGGTTCGCGATTGGCCGGCACTTTCAGGCCGCCCAGCCAGCCGCCTCGCCCATCATCTTCAAGGCCACGCGCATGGATTTGATGCGGACGGGGCCACGGCCGATATCGCCGAAATGCTCCTCGCGATGCAGCGTCGCGCCGCCGCGCCGGGCACAGGCGAAATGCACGAGGCCGGGCTCCTCGCCCGGCGCGCCCGGGCCGGCAAAGCCGGTGATCGCCAGCGCGATATCGGCATGCGACGCCTTGAGCGCGCCTTCGGCCATCGCGATCGCGACGTCCCGGCTCACCGCGCCGCAGGACTGGATAGCCTCGCGCGCGACGCCGAGCAGCTCGCACTTCGCCTCCTCGCTATAGACGATGAAGCCGCGCTCATAAGCGTGGCTCGCACCCTCGACGTCGGTCAGCAGCGATCCGAGCATGCCGCCGGTGCAGCTTTCGGCGGTCGCCAGCGTCAGCCCCTTGTCGCAGACGGCGTCCAGCAGGCGATGGGTCAACGCCTCGACATCGTCGGGGAGCGCGGGGGACAGCGTTTCGGTCATGGGCCTCGGATGATGGAGGGGGAGGGGATCAGTCTGCCTGGATAGGAGCGGCCTCGGCGATCGCGGCGTCGATCATCCGGTGCCAGACGGCGGCGTCCCCCGCCTCGGCCACCCGGTCATTGGGTTCGCGCAATGTCTTGAGGACGGCGAGCGCATCGTCGGCGAAATCGCGCCATTGCTCGTCCACCAGCTCGGCGGCGGGTTCCTCGCCCGCCGCGCCGCCGGCATTGCGGCTGTAGAATTGCCCGGCGAGCACGCGGGCGATCCGCTCGATCAGGGTCATTCCCTATGCACTCCTTTATGTTGTGCTCAACGATCCCACCGGCCGTCATCATGATGATCGCGCCCATCATGGTCGCCCCGGTGATCCCGATCGCGATGATGGCGATGATGATGATAGTCGCTGTTGTAGCCGGGCCGTCCGTCCCGACAGCCGACCAGCGAGATACCGGAGACGATCAGGGCCGCGGCAAGGGCGGCGCGCATCGGGATGGTCCGCATAATCAGGCTTCCCGTTCCAGAAGAAGGAGCGGATTACCAACACCCGGCGCCGCCTGTCGTTCCGCCTTCATTGCGTCTCGGGAGAATCCGGGCGAAGAGGCAACCCGCGCGCCTTTCCTTTCGTTCAATGGGTTGGCCGAAAGGGAGGATAAGCATGAACAGGAAGGCGGCATCGGTCGGCCTCGGCATTTTCAGCATCGGTATCGGCATCGGCCAGTTGCTCGCCTCGCGCCGCATCGCGTCCGCCCTCGATGCCGAGGGCCGTGAGGGCGTCATCAAGGGTTTCGGCCTGCGCGGCATCAGGACCGGTGTCGGCCTCCTCCGCTCGCCCGGGCAAGGCGCGCACATCTGGGAACGGGTGAATAACGACAGCATGGATCTGGCCGCCCTCGGCCTGCTCGCCGCGCGCGCGCCGCGCAACCGGGCGGTATGGGGCGCCATCGCCTTTGTCGGCGCGACGACGATCGCCGATATCCTCCTCGCCCGCGCTCTCGACGCGCAAGAAGGAGAGAGCGAGGCAGCGGCAGAGAAAGATGCGCGGGAATCACCAACAGTTAAGTCATAAAAAGTCGGATATTGCCAAAGAGCATCGGCCCTGATCGGTGCCGTCCCGCCGATATGCTCTTTCGGCATGTGTTTCACGGCTGCTTGTGGCGGCCGGCATAACCGATACAAGGTGCGGCCGTGCAGCCGGATAGTTCCCAAGGCCTCGAAGCCCTGTACCGCATTCACCGCGCTGCGCTGCTGCGTACCCTTGTCGCGCGTACCGGCGATGCGGGTGAGGCCGAGGATATCCTGCAGGAAATGTGGATCAGGCTTCGCCATGCGTCGACATTTCCGATTGCCAACGGGCGGGCCTATCTCTTTCGTATGGCACAGAATCTTTTGCTCGATCGCCTCCGGGAAAAGCAGCGCCGGATGCGCCGCGAACGGATATGGCTCGACAATCTGGCCGGCGATGCTGGCGGAGGAAGTGAGCGGGCGGACGGTGGCCCCAATGCCGAAGAGGCGATGCTGGACCGGGAAGAGGCCGCGCGTCTGGCGTCGGCGTTGGCGACGCTTCCCGATGGCGCGCGGCGCGCGTTCGAGCTTCACAAGATCGAGGGACTGAGCCACGCCGAGGTTGCGATGCGGCTGGGTATTTCCCGAAGCGGGGTCGAAAAGCATATGGCGGTGGCGATGAAATATCTTCGCCGCGCGCTGCTGGACTGAGGTGGGCGGGCATGCGTGACGTCGATCGATGGATTATGACATTCCAGGGATACTATTCGCGATGACGGCGCGGCCGGAAATCGATGAACGGCTGCTGGACGAGGCCCTGACCTGGTATCGCGCGCTCGAACAGGACGATGCGGACTGGGATGCCTATACGCGCTGGCTGGAAGCGGACCCGCTGCACGGCAAGGCGTTTGACGAGATCGCGCTCACCGGGCGGATCGTGGACGATCATATCGCCGATCTTCAGGCCCTCAAAGCCGCGCCCGCGGCCGATCCGGCGGAGATACGCACCGTGTCGCGCCGCAAATGGCTCTATGGTTCCGTCGCGGCAGCGCTGGCGCTTGCCGTCGGGATACCGGCACTTCGTCAACAGCAGGATGTCGTCTATGCGACCGCGCGCGGCGAAACCAGGCACATCGCCCTTTCGCAGGGGATTGCAGCCGATCTTTCCCCATCCACGCGGCTGGTGGTGAAGGGCGGCGATCCGACGAAGCTGGAGGTGGCGCGGGGCGATGTCTATTTCGCCGTGGCCCACGATCCCGGGCGCGCGCTTTCGATCAGGGCCGGCGAATATGTCGTCAGCGATATCGGCACGACATTCGGCCTCAACCTTTCCGCCAAGGCGGTGGCGGTCGCGGTGGCGGAAGGGCATGTTTCGGTTGCGGGTGAAGGTGGCGAGGCAACCCGTGTGTCGGCCGGCCAGCAACTGATCGCCCGGCGGGACGATCGCTCCACCCGGATAAGGCCGGTCCCGGCTGCGAACGTCGGCAGTTGGCGGCAGGGCCGGCTGGTTTATGACAATATGCCCCTCAATCTCGTCGCGGCGGATATCGCCCGCTATTCTGGCAAGACGATCACGGTGGACCCCGCCATAGGGGATCGGCCTTTTTCGGGGGTTTTGGCCATTGGGGACGGTTCTGAACTTCTGGCCAATCTGTCGGATCTCATGGCGATTTCCTACGAAGAGAAAGGCGATAGCGTTCGCATCGGCGCTGCTGCCGTACGCTGAACTGGTTGTTCCGTCCTCGCCGGCTGTTGCGGCGGATGTTCAATACAGGCTCGATATTCCGCCAGGGCCGATCAGCGGATCGCTTCCGGCTCTGTCTCAGGCGACGGGCGCTTCTTTCGGCCTGCCGGGGGAGTTGCCCCAGTTCCACGCACCGGCGCTGCGCGGGTCGATGAGCATAGCGGAGGCGCTGCGCCGCCTCTTGTCGCAAAGCGGCTGGACGGCGGTGCGCGTGGGCGCGACGGCCTATCGGATCGAGCGCGCGCCGCGCTCTTCGCACCCATCACCTGCGCCGTCGGTCGCGAAGCCGCCGGCGCGACCGGTCGTCTCCACGCCTCTGCCCCCGCAGGCGACCATTATCGTTACCGGCCAGAAGCGTCCGCAGCTTCTCCAGGACGTCGCCATGTCTGTCTCGGTCGTACCCTTGGCGGGCAATGCGGCCGGAAAGCTTTCGGCGGGCAGCCAGGACCTCGCGCTTTCGGTCGAGGGTCTTGCCGTCACGAACCTCGGGCCGGGCCGTAACCGGCAGTTCATTCGCGGCGTCGCCGACAGCCCCTTCAACGGCCCAAGCCAATCGACCGTGGCGGTTCAGCTCGACGAGGCGCGCGTCACCTTCGATGCGCCCGATCCCGATCTGCGTCTCGTCGATATGGATCGGGTCGAAATCCTCAAGGGTCCGCAGGGGCCGCTTTACGGCTCCGGCGCGCTGGGCGGCATCTACCACATGGTGACGCGCAAGCCCGATCCCGCGCAGGCGGCCGGTAGCATGCGGCTGATCGGCGAAGTCATCGAGCATGGCAGCGCGGGCGGCGGGGGAGAGGCGGTGCTGAACCTTCCGCTCATCGCCGACACGCTGGCGGTTCGCGGCGTCGGCTATGTCATCCGTTCGGGCGGCTATATCGACAATCTGGGCCGCAATCAGGATGCGAACACGACCGAGACGACGGGCGCTCGCCTGGCGCTGCGCTGGCAGCCCGATGCGAACTGGACGGTCGATCTGTCCGGTACGCTTCAGGACATGAACGCCCATGACAGCCAATATGTCACCGCATCCGATGATACCGTACGGCGGGATGCGCGCATGGCCGAGCCGACCGATAATGATTTCAAGTCGGCCGCCGCCACCGTCCAGGGGTTGATCGGCGGGCTGAAGCTGCTCGCGACGACCAGCTATATCGACCATGACGTCGATTATACGCTCGATTCAACCGACGCCTCCGCACTGTTCGGATTGTCGGGGCAGTCCTCCTATCTGGACGACCGCAAATATACGCTCATCAACCATGAAATCCGCCTGTCCCCGGCAAACTCGTCGGTCTGGCTCGCCGGCCTGTCCTACATGCGCGCGCGCAGCCACAGCGAAGCGACGATAAGTTCGGCGGACACGGTGCTGACCGTCGAGGCGCTGGACCGCAAGATCACCGAATTTGCGGCCTTCGGTGAAGTGTCCGTCCCGCTCCTGCCTCACGTCACGGCGACAGCGGGCGCGCGCCTGTTCCGATCGATCGCCGAGGATGAGGCGGTCGAACGGGCGGGCGGCGCATCGGATCGCATATCCAAGACCGTGTTGTCCCCCAGTGTCGCTGTGTCATGGACGCCCGACCCGCGCAGCATCGTCTATCTGCGCTTCGCAAGTGCGTTGCGGCCGGGGGGCCTTGCGCCTGCCGGGCAGGCCGTATCCCGGCGGTTCGATTCCGATGGGCTCGGCACCTTCGATCTCGGCATCCGCCACACGCTCGCTGACGATCGCCTCTCGATCAGCGCCAGCCTGTTCCACACCGACTGGAACCATATCCAGTCGGACTATCTGTTGCCCAATGGGCTTATCTCGACGCGCAATGCCGGGCGCGGGCGTATCTATGGGCTGGAAGCCAGCGCCGAATGGCGCGCCTTCCCGGGTTTTCAGCTCTCGGCGGGGGGCAGCTATCTCGATGCCAGGCTGGTCAGCACCGAGGCCGGGTTGAAGATCGACGATCGGCGCCTGCCTATCGCGCCCGATGCGACGGGCCGGCTGACGGCCCAGTATAATTTCTCGCTCGGCGGCTGGGCGACGAGCCTCTCGGCGCAGGCCAATTATATCGGCCGATCGCGCCTGACGTTCGACGATAATCTCGATCGCGAGATGGGGGATTATACGATCACGTCGCTGGCCGCCTTCTTCACGCGGAACCGGCTGACCATCGGCGCCCGGATCGACAATATGTTCGACGTGAAGGGCGACAGCTTTGCCTTCGGCAATCCCTTCTCGATCATGGTGGCGCAGCAATATACGCCGCTGCGCCCAAGGACGTTCACGCTTTCCCTCGCACGGGCCTGGTAGCACCCGCCGCCGCGCCGGTGCGATCTGTCACGAACGCCATTTATTTTCCGCGCTGGACTGTGGTTGGGGAGGGCGGCGCCGTCTCCCAGCCAGTCAGTGCGCGGAGGCGGGTTTGCAGATTCGAACATCGGGAGGCTGCTCGTGTCCCGGCTTCCGCGAAGAAATGCGTGAGCGGCTGCTGCTGCTCAGCATCCACGACGTCAGCCCACGCACCGAGGGCGCCGTCGATCGGCTCCGCGATCATCTCGGCCGCCATGCCCCGGAAGATCGCATGGCTCTGCTGGTGGTGCCAAATCATTGGGGCGAGGCGCGCATCACCGCCGGCACCGCTTTTGCCGGTCGCCTGCGGCGCTGGGCGGAGAGCGGCGCCGAAATCTTCCTGCATGGCTGGTTTCACCGCGATTCGGGCGGACATCGCACGCGCGCCGCCCGTTTCAAGGCCCGTCATATGACCGCCGGCGAGGGGGAGTTTCTCGGCCTCGATCGCGCGACCGCCGTCGGGCGCATGCGCGCCGGAAAGGCCCTGATCGAGGATATTACAGGCCGCGATCTGGCCGGCTTCATCGCACCGGCATGGCTCTATGGGCCCGGCGCGCTCGAAGCGCTTGCGGACTGCGGCTTCGCGCTTGCCGAGGATCATTGGAAGGTGTGGCAGCCAACGACGGGGCGCGTGCTGTCCAGAAATCCTGTGCTGACCTGGGCAAGCCGCAGCCCCGGCCGTGTAGCCTCGTCGCTGTTTGCCGCGCGGATGCTGCCGCCATTCCTGCGGCGCATGCCCGTCGCGCGCATTGGCGTGCATCCGGGGGATGCGGGTGTACCGGCCCTGATGGCGAGCATCGATCGCGCCATCGCCTATGTCGCAAAGTCCCATCGGCCTGCGCGCTACGGCGATCTCGCCGGGGCGGAGCGGGCCGTTTGAAGGTGCTGACATTTCTGCACAGTTTCGAACCGGGCGGCGTCGAGCGGATAGCGCTGCGGCTCGTCCGGCAATGGCGGGCGCTGGGCACGGACGCGCCTTTGTTCATCGGGCGGGTGCAGGGCGACATGCGGCACGATGTCGGCGCCGGCCTCGATTATGTCACGCCGGCTCGCTCAGGCCCGTGGGTGGCCCGCTGGGAAACGCTCTGGATGATCTGGATGCTGCCCCGCACGATCCGGACGCTGCGTCCCGACATCCTGTTCTGCGCGGGCAACACCTATGCGGTCGTAGCGGTGGCGATGAAGCTCCGGTTCGGCCGCCGTTGCCCGTTTGTCCTGGCCAAGATCAGCAACGATCTCGATCGTCTCGACGCATCCTGGTGCCAAAGGGCGCTGTATCGATTCTGGCTGAAGCTTCTGGGTCGTTTCCTCGATCATTTCGTTGGAATGGAAGCGCCGATGGCGGAGGAGATAAGGGAAAGGCTGGGCGCGCGCGTCGGCCGGATCACGATCATACCCGATCCGGCATTGTCGAGGTCGTTGATCGACATGTTGATTGCTCACCCGGGACGCGAACGGTCGGCCTCGACGGGCCGCCATTTTGTCGCGGTCGGCAGGCTTGCGCCGCAAAAGAATATTGCCCTGATGCTGCGCGCCTTCGATCGCGGCGCCATCGGCGATGACAGGCTGACCGTGATCGGAGACGGCCCCGAGCGGCCGAAGCTCGAAATTCTTGCCCGGCGGCTGGGGTTGGGCGATCGCGTGACCTTCCGGGGCTATGTGCCCGATCCGGCGGCGATCCTGCCGGACTTCGACATTCTCCTGCTGTCCTCCAATTATGAAGGCGTTCCCGCCGTCCTGCTCGAAGCGCTTGCGGCCCGCCTTCCCATCATCGCCACCAATTGCAGCCGGAGCATGGCGACGCTGCTGCAACATGGCCTGCTGGGGGAGTTGGTGCCGGTCGGCGATGAACGGGCTCTGGCGGGCGCGATAAGGCGGGCGAATCCCGCCCCCCAGGATCGCGGCCTGAGCCTGGCGCAGGCCGAACGCTTCACGTTGGAACATGCGGCCGAAGCCTATCTGGCTGCGATGGCCGGACTGCATCGTCGCGAAAAGGATGCGCAGGAGCTGGCAGGCCGGACTGAGGTGCCGGCCGGTCCACGCCGTCAAGGTGCGCAGGTTGGAGACACCGCTTCATGATCGGCACTGCTGCTGTAGGAAATGCCGCCCAGACGTCGCCGGACCCGATCGAGGCGGCCATCGGCCATGTCATCGATCCTTCGCCGCTGGTCGAAAAGGGACGAAACTGGACGAAATGGGCCGGCCCGGCCATCTCACTCCTCATCCTTGTCGCGGTGAGTTATCAGCTACGGCATCTGAACTATCGCAGCCTCTATGCGCTGCTGCCGTCAAATCCGCTCTTCTGGGCGACCTTCCTCGCTTTCTATCTCATTGGCCCGGCCAGCGAATGGGTCATCTTCCGGCGGCTATGGTCGCTGCCGGCCGAGGGTTTCGCGGCGCTCCTGCGCAAATTGGTCAGCAACGAGATACTGCTGGGCTATCTCGGTGAGGTCTATTTCTACACATGGGCGCGGCGGAACGCGCATGTCAGCGCCGCTCCGTTCGGCGCGATCAAGGATGTGGCGATCCTGAGCGCGCTTACCGGCAACGTGTTCACCTTGCTGATGGTGCTCGTGTCGGCGCCGATCCTGGGATCGCTCCACCTCGGAATGGACCGGACCGCCTTCGTCGCGTCGGCGCTCTTCATCCTCGGCTCGTCGATCGCGGCGCTGGTGCTTCGCAAGCGCCTGTTCACCTTGCCTCGCTGCGAACTCTGGTTCGTCACCGCCGCGCATGTTGCCCGTATCGTCCTTTCGACGCTGCTGGCGGCGATCATGTGGCACCTGCTGCTGCCCGCCGTCGCCTTGAGCTGGTGGCTGCTCCTCGCAACCGCGCGCCAGCTTCTGTCGCGGCTTCCCTTTCTTCCCAACAAGGATGTCGTCTTCGCTGGCCTCGCGGCCTTTCTGGTCGGGTTCGATCAGCAGATCGTCGCCGCCATAACGCTGGTGGCAAGCCTCATCCTCGGCGCGCATCTGCTCGTCGGCGCCAGTCTCGGTCTGTCCGCACTGTTCAACGAAAGCCGCGCGCAATGATCGCGGCGGCGCTGTTGCTCGCCCTTGGCGCCCCGCTTCCCTCCACGCCCGATCTGGGCAAGGCGGAAGGGCAATGCCGGCACGATGAGGCAGGCCCCTCTGTCCTCGTCGATGTGATCGGCCTCAAGGACCGGCGCGGCAGGCTCAAGCTTGAACTCTATCCCGCCAATGACGACGATTTCCTCGCGGACGACAATGTCCTTTTGGGCGAAGGCAAGACGTTCAGGCGCGTCGAGGTCGAGGTCCCCCCTTCGGGGCCGGTGGAGCTGTGCATCCGCGCGCCTTCCGCCGGAACGTTCGCGCTCAGCCTGCTGCACGATCGCGACGCCAACCGCAAATTCAGCCTGTCCGTTGACGGCATCGGTTTCGGCGGCAATCCAAGGCTCGGCTGGTCGAAGCCCAAGGCCAGCGCCGCGAGCGTGCGGGTCGGCAATGGGCCGACACGCGTGCGCATCATCATGAACTATCGGAAGGGCCTGTTCTCCTTCGGCCCGATCGGAAGGTAGCGGCATGCGGATCGTCGACGTCTGTGCCTTCTATGCGCCGCAAGGCGGCGGCGTGAAGACCTATGTCGAACATAAGCTTCGCGCGGCGCGCCCGGGACAGGAAGAGGTGATCGTCGTCGCTCCCGGCGAGCGCAACGGCACGATCCAGCGCACCGCAGCCGGCTGCATCATGACGATCGCGGCGCCGCGCTTCCCGCTCGACCTGCGCTATCGCTTTTTCGATGACGAAGGCGCGCTCCACGCGCTCCTCGATCGTCTCGCGCCCGATATAGTCGAGGTGTCCTCGCCATGGGCGAGCCCGGCGATGGTCGCGCGCTGGAAAGGGCCCGCGCTCCGGTCCCTGGTCATGCATGCCGACCCGCTTTCCGCTTATGCCTATCGCTGGTTCGGAAGCCTTGCCTCGCGGGACAGGATCGATCGCGGCTTCGATTGGTTCTGGCGCCATCTGCGCCGGCTCGACCAGCAGTTCGACATGGTGGTGAGCGCAAGCGCCAGCCTCACCGCAAGGCTGAGCGCCGGCGGCCTCAACAAGGTCAGGACGATCCCGATGGGCGTGACGCCGGGCCTTTTCTCGCCGTCGCTGCGGAATCGGGCGTTGCGCGCGCGCCTGCTCGCGCGGTGCGACCTGCCCGAAGATGCGACGCTGCTCATCGGCCTCGGCCGCCTGGCCGCCGAGAAACGCTGGCCGATGGTGATAGAGGCCGTGACGGCGGCCGGTTACGATCATCCGGTCGGCCTTTTCCTGCTCGGCAACGGGCGGCAGAAGGCCGCCGTCGTGCGCGCGGCCGCCAACAACCCGCATGTTCATCTGGCCGCGCCAATCACCGATCGGCAGGAAATCGCCGCGATACTGGCCAGCGCCGACGCGCTCGTCCACGGATGCGAGGCCGAGACTTTCTGCATGGTTGCCGCCGAAGCGAAAGCAAGCGGCCTGCCTCTTATCGTTCCCGACGCGGGCGGCGCGGCCGACCAGTTCCTGCCGGGGCAGGGCGAGATGTACGAAGCAAGGTCGGCATCGGGACTGGCCAATGCAATCCGGCGATTTGTGGCGGCCGGCCCGGACCTCCATTGGCAACGCGCGGCGCGGGCGGCATCCGACGTACCGGGCATGGACGATCATTTCGAACGATTGTTCGGCGCCTATGCGGCCAGCCTGCACAGCGCCGCCGATGCGGCCTGAACCCCTCTCTTTGCGCCATCCGATCGATGGCATATCGGGTGCGTTCAACGGGCCGACCCGAAAGAGACGAGAAATCCGGCTGATGGTGATCGGGCGCGTGCCCCGCGCGGATTGTCGGGACCGATGCGGGCTGAAGCGGCAATTCAGTTGGTCGGTCTGGCCCATGTTCGTCCGGTTCCTGTGGTGGGCGACGCGCCACAACCAAAGCTGACCGGCCTCAACGAAGGCCGCGATGCCATTGCCCGCTAGCACCAACGATCAAACAGGCGTAATTTGCGGTCGGAAGGCTTGCCCTCCTGCAAGGCGCCAACGCCGAAGAAGATCGATGGCAAAAGTAAACGACCTCTGAGCCAACGACTCGATGCGACGCGACGCCCTGATATCATCTTGATGGCTTTGGCGCGATGACACGGCTGCGGGGGAGGGGCCCCGACCGATCAATAATCGAAGCGGATCGTGCCTATCGCGCTGCGCGGGGCGGCATAGAATGCCTGGCCCCATTCGAGCGAGTTCAGATATTTCCTGTTGGTCACGTTGCGGACGTTCACGCTGGCGTGGACATGATCGGCCAGCCGCACCCCGGCCAGCAGGTCGAGGACCGCATAGCCGCTCTGGCGGATGGGCAGCCCGCCAGTATCGTCGGTCGCGCTGATCCTGCTCTGGTAGCGAAACTGGGCGCCGAGCTTCAGATCATGCCATTCGGGAACTTCGTAGGTCGCGGCCAGCTTGAAGGCATTGCGCGGGACGAAGGTCCGCGCCTTTTGGCCCTGATCGTCGTGGATCTTCAGGTGCGTGAAGCCGCCGCTCAGCAGCCAGTGATCGGTGACGCGGCCGGAGACTTCGACTTCGAAGCCCTTCGACGTCGTATCCACGCCTTCATAATAGTCGACGCCCAGCGGCCCGTCGCTGCCGTCGAACGTGCCGACATAGGTTGCGAGCCCACGCTGCCTTGCCTTGAACAGAGCGGCGGTCGCGTAGAGCCGCCCGTCGAGCCAGCTCCCCTTGATTCCGCCTTCGACGCTCGTGCCCTTGGCGGGCACCAGACGCCGATTGTCGATATCCACCTGGCTCTGCGGCGCATAGATATCGGTATAGCTGGCGTAGACCGTCAGGTGGGGGGTGAGATCGAACAGCAGGCCGGCATAGGGGCTGACCTTGTGATCGTTGCGCGCGAGATCGGAGCCGTAGGAAAAGCCGGTCGTCTTCAGCCACACCGCGGAAACGCCTGCCACGCCCTTCAACTGATCGGTGAAGTTGAGATGGATCGCGCCATAGACGCGGGTGAGGCGATCATGCTCGCGTCCTTGCAGCTCGGCCTCGGGAAAGCTTGGCTCGACGGGAACGAAGGAGCTTAGTTCGCGGATGTCGCCATAGTCGATCTCGACGCCAGGATCGGCTTCATATTCGGTTTCGCGCAGCCAGCCGTTCGACACGCCGACGGCGATCTGATGGCGCCGACCGAACAGCTCGACGCTGCCCGAAGCATAGCCGTCGATCAGATATTGCTTGTTCCGGGTAGGATAGAAGCCGCTGCTTCCGGTCACGCCCAATCCGGTTTCCGGATCAGGCGTGCCGCCAGCATAGATGCGGAGCGCATGCGAATCGAGATCGTTGTAGGTGAACACGCCACGTACCGACCAGTCGCCGCCGAGCTGATAGGTCAGCTCGCCGAACGCGCTCTGATTGACGACATTCGCGTAGGTCCACGGCGCCGAGGTGGAGGCGGAGCGTGCATAGGGAATGCGGCTGCCGTCGCTGTAGACGAGCGGCAGCGCGCCCCACAGGACGCCGTCGGCGCGATTGTCCTGCCGCGAATAGCCGATCGTGGCGGTCAGGCCGGGCACGATATCCCAGGCCAGCAGACCGCCCACGACATCCCGATTGACCTTGTTGTAATCCAGATAGGAATTGCGCTCCTCATGCGCGCCGATGACGCGCGCCCGTATCGTGCCGGCGGCGTTGAGCGGCCCCGATACGTCGCCTTCCAGTCGCCACATGTCGAAGGAGCCCAGAGAGGCCGAGGCATTCGCCTGGAACTCGGCCGTCGGGCGCTTGCGCAGATAATTGATCGTGGCGGAAGGATTGCCGATGCCGGTCATGATCGCATTCGCACCACGCACGACATCGACGCGTTCGAACAGGATCGTGTCGAGATCACCCTCGACCGCGGCGAGGAGCGGGAGGCCGATTCCGTCGACCTGCAAATTGGTGATGGCGAAGCCGCGCGCGGTATAGTCCGTGCGATCGGTTTCGTTGCGCTGGACCGTAACGCCGACGGTCTGTTCGAGCAGATCGTTGATGTTCGTCAGCGCGAAATCATCGATCCGTTGCCGATCGACGACCGTGATCGATTGCGGTGTCTCGCGCAGGGAAAGATCAAGACCGGTCGCCGATGCGCTTTCGTTCAGCCCTGATTGTTTGGATTGGGCGGCCGTAACGACGATGTCGTTTCTGGACCAGCTATCGGCAGCGTCCGCCCCGGCCGCATAAGCCGGTGCAGCCATTACTACCCACATGGAGGCCGTCGCCAGCAATCCCCTGACCAATTTCATGATGTCCCCTTCCGCAGTCGGGGCGGCCTAAGCGCTGTGCTAACGCGAATCAAGTGCATTTATGAAGTAAGAACGGGCGCGGCATGAAGGGCGGGTGGCTGATGCCGAATGTTGGCCTTGCTTCCAATGGCGGTGGAAAGCGGTCGTTCGCCCCTTTATCGTCGGGGGCGGATTTCGATCAACACACGGAATCAATCGATGGCGATCACCATCACCGCCTTTGAAAATTCGCCCGATCGCGGCAGGGGGCTGGCGCGGGATATGCCGGTGCGCTGGGCGCTGGAGGAAGTGGGCCAGGCTTATGACGTCCGGCTTGTGTCGTTTGAGGCGATGAAGGCGCCCGCATATCTTGCGCTGCATCCCTTCGGGCAGATTCCGACCTTTGAAGAGGATGGTCTTGTCCTCTTCGAATCAGGGGCGATCCTCCTCCACATCGCGGAGCGTTATCCGGGCCTGCTGCCGGACGATCCGAATGCACGCGCGCGCGTGATCGCCTGGATGTTCGCCGCGCTCAACACCGTGGAACCGCCCATCGTCGAACGCGCCGTCGCTACGATCATCGAGCGCGACAAGAGCTGGTATGAGGCGCGGCTGCCGATCCTCAACGATCGCGTCCGTGCTCGCCTGGGTCAGCTTTCAAACCGATTGGGCGATGCCGACTGGCTCGACGGCGCATTCAGCGCCGGCGATCTGCTGATGGTGACGGTGCTGCGCAGACTGGAACGAACCGGGCTGCTGGAGCCCTATCCGCGCCTCTCTGCCTATATCGCCCGCGGTGAGGCGCGACCCGCCTTCAAGCGCGCGTTCGACGGTCAATTGGCGGTCTTCGCCAGAAGCGGGCAGGCGGCTGAGGACTGATCCTCTACAGGCACGCTTCCAGCAGCGGCTGATCGAAGCCGAACTGTTTCGCCTTGTCGAGTGTGTAGGGGCGCAAACCCATCGATCGATATTCGCCGACGATCTTTCCGTCGGCGCTCTCGTCGAGATATTCGAACTTGAACAATTCCTGCGTGACGATCACCGCCCCTTCCATGCCAATCACCTCGGTGACGTTGGTGACGCGGCGCGAACCGTCGCGCAGCCGCTTCACCTGCACGATCAGGTCCACCGAATCGGCGATCTGGCGGCTGATCGCTTCCTTCGGCACCTTGATGTCGGACATCATCACCATATTCTCCATACGCGCCAGCGCCTCGCGCGGGCTGTTGGAGTGGAGGGTGCACATCGATCCATCGTGGCCGGTGTTCATCGCGGCCAGCATGTCGAAACATTCCGCGCCGCGAATTTCGCCCAGGATGATGCGATCGGGCCGCATGCGCAGCGCGTTGACGACAAGATCGCGGATCGAGATCGCGCCATTGCCTTCCAGATTGGCCGGGCGCGTTTCCAGCGGCAGCCAGTGCGGCTGTTGCAGACGCAATTCGGCGGCGTCCTCGATCGTTATGACGCGCTCGCCGGGGTCGATCAGCTTCGACAGCGCATTGAGCATCGTCGTCTTGCCCGATCCGGTGCCGCCCGAAATGACGATGTTGAAGCGGCTCGCGCCCGCGATCTTCAGCGCGGTCGCCATCTTCTCGCTCATCGATCCGCCCTTCGCCATCATGTCGAGCGTGATCGGCTTGGCGGAGAATTTACGGATCGAGATGGCGGTGCCGCGCAGCGACAGCGGCGGGACGATCACGTTGACGCGGCTGCCGTCGGAGAGGCGCGCGTCGGCGAGCGGCGTCGTCTGATCGACGCGGCGGCCGACCTTGCTCACGATCCGCTGTGCGATCTGGAAGAGGTGCGCCTCGTCGCGGAAGCTGATCTGCGCGAGTTCCAGCTTGCCCTTGCGCTCGATATAGGTCTGATCGGGGCCGTTCACCATGATATCGGTGATCTGCGGATCGGCGAGAAGCTCCTCCAGCGGCCCCAAACCCAGCAATTCATCGACGAGCACCTTTTCCAGCGCGAACTGCTCGCGCCGGTTCAGCGTGATCTTCAGTTCGGCGAGCACCTCGCCGATGATCGGGCGGAATTCCTCGGCCAGCTCGTCCTTCGACAAGGTCGCCGCCGCCTCGGGATCGACGCGTTCCAGCAGGCGGGGGAGGACCTGTTCCTTGATCTTGTGGACCGACGCCTCAAACCCTTCGGCCTTCGAACTGGCGGCTTCGCCCGATGCTTCCTGCCTGCTGGCGAGCCGCGCCATCGCATCCATGTGCAGCGGCAGCGCGTCCGCCAGCGGGTCGGGCAGCGCGTTCGGATCGATCGGCGGGAACTGGGCGCCGCCCTCTGCGGGGGGCGGAGGCACGACGACGGTGCCGTTCGCCTGCATTGGTTTGGCGACCCCGAACGATGAACGGGGGGCGCTGCCTGCGAGATTGCCGCTGCGACGCCCGAATGCGCTCATGGAAAACACACCTCTATCAAACCCGCCGCCCGCTGGCCGCCATGGCTGTTCGATAGCCGCTAAGCTTTGACAATATCCTAATCGGCCCCGAGGCGGGCTTCCTCGCGCAGTTTGCGCTTCACCACCCCTTCATAGAGCAGGACCGCCTTGTCCATCGCCATCGGCATCATGCGGGGGTTGGAGGTGGTGGCGATGCGCCGTTGTTGCGCCTCGATCATCACCCGATCCTCGTTGAAGGCCTTCAGCCCAAGTTCGGCGAAGAAGCTCTTCCGTTCGGCCTCGCGCGCCCAGGGGCCATAAGCGAAGAAATAGCAGGCGGTGTCGTCGGTGAGCGGCGTCACCGCCTGACAGGTGAAGGTTATGAACAGCGGCTCGCCCTCGGGCCGTGCGCCGCGTGAGCGCTCATAGGTGCCGACGGGATGACGCTCGGTCCTCTGGAGGAAGATGCCGGGCATCAGGAAATCATAACGGGTCCAAAGGTCGATCGTCTCGACGTCCCGCGCGCTGTGCCCGGCGGGGTTGACCGGTTGCGCGGCCATCCACCGTTCCACCCGGACGCCATTGTCGAGCCTCATGGCGGACAGGTCCGCGTTCAGCCAGCCGGTGGCCGCCGCCGCGCTGCCGCCGGCGAAGCTGTTCGCATGGACATAGGCGATATGCGACAGGTCGAGGAGGTTGTCGTGGATCAGGCTGGCGGGCGCGGCATAATCCAGCCGGCCGGGCTCCATCGCCCAGTCAGCGTGCTCATAGCCGACGAAATCGGGGATCAGGTCCTCGTCCGCAAGGGCGGGATCGCCCATCCATATCCAGACTGCGCTGTGGCGTTCGGCAATGGGATAGGCGCGGACGCATGCTTGCTGCGGCACCAGATCCTGCCCCGGTATCTCCACCACCTTGCCGTCGGGCGCAAAGAGAAGCCCATGATACATGCAGCGCAGATTGGCGCCCTCGCAGCGGCCGTGGGATAGCGGCGCAAGCCGGTGCACGCAGCGATCCTCCAGCGCGACGACGGCCCTCGCCGGCGTGCGATAGAAGGCGATCGCCTCGCCGAGAATCGTTTCGGCATGGATGGCGCCGGTCGCAAAATCGCGGTTCCAGCCGGCCATGTACCAGCAATTCCGGGGATACATCCTCGCCTCCTTCGTTCATCGGCGCCGCGCCGGGCGCCCCTGGATCAGTCGTTCCGTACCAGGGTGCCGCCTTCGGTGGCGCTCGCACGGCGGCGTTCCTCGATCGCCAGCCGTTCCGGCGGCACCGCTTCATCGGGAAAGGCCGCCACGAGCGCGTCCCCCATCTCGCGCAGTTCCTCGCGAAATTCCGGATGGCTGAAGATGACCGGCTGGTTGGCGAGGATGCCCGCGATCGTCTTCCGGCCGACTTCGTCCGGATCCATGCCGTGTCTCATGATCTCTCCGAAGGCGCGGGTGAAATCGGTGTCCGGCTTGAACTGCGTGTCGCCATAGCGGGCGGGGCGCTTCTCGGCGGCGTGGTGAATATTGCTTCGTGTGAGGCCGGGCGCCAGTTCGGAGACGCCGATATTGTCGGCCGCCAGCGCCGGCTGCAGCGATGCCGTCAGGCCACGCACCGCGAACTTGGAGGTCGAGTAGAGTCCTACCTCACCAGCGGGCAGGTAGGCGGCCATCGACGAGACGTTGACGATATGGCCGCCTTCGCCGTGGCGGCGGATGCGCGGTATGCAGGCTGACACGCCGTGGACCACGCCGTAGAAGTTGACCTGCATGATCCATTCCCAATCGCTCGGTGTCGCCTGATCGATCGTGCCGGGGAATGTCGTGCCGGCATTGTTGACCAGAATGTGGAGCTTGCCGAACCGCGCTTCGGTTTGGTCGGCCGCGCGCTCCCATTCGGCCCGATCCGTCACGTCGAGCTTGACGGGCAGGACCTCGGCATCCGGTCGCCGCGCAAAATACCGCATTGCCTGATCGCGATGGTCCTCGCGGCGATAGCCGAGTGCGACTTTCACCCCCCGATCCACGAAAGCCTTGGCGATGCCGAGGCCGATCCCGCTGACCGCGCCGCTGATCAGCGCGACTTTCCCGTCCAGAGTTTCCATCCGCGCCTCGATCCTGTGCGGCATCGTGTGATACGATCGTATAGAAAGGCCCCGGACGCCGCAACGCACGATTGCCTCGCAAATAGTACGATCGTATGAATTGCGACAAGGAAGAGTTCTGGCCGGGGAGGGGGCATATGAAAGCGGCGCTGATCGGCGCGACGGGTTTCGTCGGCGAATCCATTCTCAACGAGGCATTGCGCCATGAGGATGTCGAGGTGACGGCGGTCGTTCGCAACACGGGCAAGCTGGCTCCGTATGCGCGGTTGACCGCCGTTTCCTGCGATATTCACGATATCGATGCGCTCGCGGCGGCGCTGGCGGGCCATGACGCGGTGATCCACGCCTATCATCCGGGGCGTGCCTATATCACCGATCCCAAAGTCTATGAGATGAGCATCGCCGGCCACAAGGCGGTGATCGCGGCGGTGAAGCGGGCCGGTGTCGAGCGGTTGCTCTGCGTCGGCGGGGCGGCGAGCCTGAAGACGCCCGAAGGCGCGCAATATATCGATTCATCGCATTGGGACCCGGCGTTCGATCCTTACAAACCCGCGATCCTCGGCACGCGCGCTCTTTATTATGAATTGGAGGAGGAGCCGACGCTTGACTGGGTTTTCCTCGCGCCGTCCGCCTGGCTGCGCCCGGGCGAGCGGACCGGCACCTTCCGTTATGGCAAGGACGACATGCTCTTCGACGCCGAGGGCAACAGCCGGATATCGAACGAGGATTATGCGCTCGCCATGATCGAGGAGTTGCGTCACCCCAGCCATCATCGCGAACGGTTCACGGTCGGCTATTGAATAACGCCAGGGAAAGGCAAGGCAATGAAGGGTCTTTTGATCTATTTCGATGTCGCGGCGGGCAGGCAGGCCGAATTCGAGCGGGCGATGGGCGTCCACGCAAACAATGTCCGCCGGCGCGATCCCAGCTATTCTCTCTACAGCCTCGCGAAAATACGCGACAGCGAAACGCGTTATGTGCTCGTCCAGCGCTTCGAGAGTTATGAGACGCAAGCGCGCCATCAGACTTACGACTATGTCGTGGCGGCGATGCCGGCGATCGATGTCTGCCTCGCCGGGCCGCCGACGATCGAGTGGCTCGACATCGTCGATTGAGGCGGACGAAATCTCTTCTCAACTCGGCTGCTCGTGGGCGATAGTCGCCGGACACAGCATGGAGGAGACAGGGGATGGAGGCGCTCGCGGCTGGAAATGTCGCCGTGGTGACGGGCGCGGCGGGCGGCATCGGCCTCGCCGTGGCGAAGAGGCTGGTCGGCCGGGGGCTGAAAGTCTGTCTGGTCGATCGGGCGGAGACGGTGGCGGATCGCGCCGGCGAACTCGGCGAGGGAGCGGCCGGCTTCGTCGCCGACGTCAGCGATCCTGCCGCCATGGCCGCGCTGGCGAACGAGGTTGCCGCGCATTTCGGGCCGGTCTCGTTCCTGATGAACAATGCCGCGATCCCGGGCGGCGCCGATGCGCTGTCCAGCTCCGCGGCGTGGGACAGGGTCATCGGCGTCAATCTGATGGGCGTGCTGCACGGTGTGCAGAGCTTCGTGCCGGCGATGATCGAAAGCGGCCGGCCGGGGATCGTCGTCAACACCGGCTCGAAGCAGGGCATCACCCAGCCGCCCGGCGACACCGCCTATAATGTGAGCAAATCGGGCGTGAAGGCGCTGACCGAGGGGCTGGCGCACACGTTGCGCGAGAAGACCGGCGAGCGCGTCACCGCCCATCTGCTCATCCCCGGCTTCACCTTCACGGGCATGACGGGCAACGGTGCCGGCGAGAAGCCGGAAGCCGCCTGGAGCGCCGATCAGGTCGCCGATTTCCTGTTCGCGCGATTGGCGGCGGGCGATTTCTATATCCTCTGCCCGGACAATGACGTGACCCGCGACATGGATGAGAAGCGCATGGCCTGGGCGATCGGCGACATTATCGAGAACCGTCCCGCCCTCTCGCGCTGGCACCCGTGCTACAAGGAGGCGTTCGCCGCTTTCATGCGCCGCTGATCCGATATGGTGACTGGAACGATCGACCGCACCGCGCGGTAAATTGCCGGGATTCGGCGCTTGCCCGCGCCGGCCAACTTCCACCATAGAAGGCAGACACTTCCAAACGGGAGCAATAGAGGAGCCACGCACCCGCTCATGACGGACGCGCGATTGCTGCTGATCATTCTCGCGCTTCCCTTTCTGGGCAGTCTGGGCGCGGCGTTCCTGCCCACGCGCGGGCGAAACAAGGCGGCGGCTCTGGCGGGTATCGTCACGCTGGCGGCGCTGCTGCCCACGGCCGCTTTCTATCCGACGCTCGCACATGGCGAGACGATGCGGCTCGTCATTCCGTGGCTGTCCTCACTGGGGTTGGACCTGACGGTGCGGCTCAACGGCTTTTCATGGCTGTTTTCGATCCTCATTCTGGGGATCGGCGCGTTGGTCGTCCTCTACGCGCGCTATTATATGTCGCCGCAAGACCCCGTCCCGCGCTTCTTCTCCTTCCTGCTGGCTTTCATGGGCTCGATGCTGGGGATGGTGCTTTCGGGCAACCTCATCCAGATCGCCTTCTTCTGGGAGATGACCAGCCTCTTCTCCTTCCTGCTGATCGGCTATTGGCATCATAACCAGAGCGCGCGTGACGGCGCGCGCATGGCGCTCGTCGTCACCGCGTTCGGCGGATTATGCCTGCTCGTCGGCTTCATGCTGCTCGGGCATATCGTCGGAAGCTACGACGTCGATCGGATATTGGGCGCGGGCGACCTGATCCGCGGCCATGCGCTCTATTTGCCCGCGCTCATCCTGATCCTGATCGGCGCCTTCACCAAGAGCGCGCAGTTCCCGTTCCATTTCTGGCTGCCGCATGCCATGGCCGCGCCGACGCCGGTATCCGCCTATCTCCATTCGGCGACGATGGTGAAGGCGGGCATCTATGTGCTGATCCTGCTCTGGCCCGTGCTGGCGGGCACGGAAAGCTGGTATCTGATCGTCGCCACCACCGGCCTCATGACCCTCCTGGTCGGCGCCTGGGCCGCGATCTTCCAGCAGGACCTCAAAGGGCTGCTCGCTTATTCGACGATCAGCCATCTCGGGCTCATCACCCTGCTGCTCGGCCTCGGCAGTCCACTGGCGGCGGTGGCGGCGATCTTCCACACAGTCAATCACGCCACCTTCAAGGCGTCGCTGTTCATGGCGGCGGGCATCATCGACCATGAAACCGGCACGCGCGATCTGCGCAAGCTGAGCGGGCTCGCCCATTTCATGCCGATCACGGCCACGCTGGCGATGGTTGCCGCCGCCGCGATGGCGGGCGTTCCGCTGCTCAACGGCTTCCTGTCGAAAGAGATGTTCCTGGCCGAAGCGCTTGAGGCGCATAGCGGCACCGTGCTCGACCTGATCCTGCCCTTGCTCGCGACGCTGGCGAGCATATTCAGCGTGCTCTATTCGGTGCGCTTCATCCACCAGACCTTTCTCGGCCCGCCACCGGTCGACCTCCCGCGCCAGCCGCACGAGGCCCCGCGCTGGATGCGTTTTCCGATCGAGGTGCTCGTGCTGCTGTGCCTTCTCGTCGGCATCATTCCGGCGCTGACCATCGGTCCCTTCCTCGCGACGGCGGTGCGGTCGGTGATGGGGGGCAGGACGCCGGCCTACAGCCTCGCCATCTGGCATGGTTTCAGCCTGCCGATGCTGATGAGCGCCACCGCGCTGATCGGCGGGGTAGGGCTCTACGTCCTGTTCGGCGCGCGCCTGAATGGTTTCTCGCAATCGCCGATCATCGGCCACTTCAAGGGGCGCCGCACGTTCGAGATCGTGCTGGCGGCGATCATCGACGGCGCGCGCGCCCTTCACCGGCTGCTTGGCACGCGGCGATTGCAGGTCCAGTTGCGGCTGCTGGTCGTCACGGCGATGGTCGCCGGCGCGCTGCCCTTCTTCCATTTCGGCTATGGCAGGGGGCCGCGTCCCGATACCTTGCTCGATCCCGTGTTCGCGCTGTTATGGATGTTGGCCGGCGCATGCGCGATCGGCGCGGCATGGCAGGCGAAATTCCACCGGCTCGCGGCGCTGGTGCTGATCGGCGTCTGCGGGCTCGTCACGTGCATCAGCTTCGCCTGGCTGTCCGCGCCCGATCTGGCGCTTACCCAATTGCTTGTCGAGAGCGTGACGCTCGTCCTCTTGCTGCTGGGCCTGCGATGGTTGCCGAAGCGATTGCCGGCGGTTTGGCCGGGCGAGCGCGTGCCCTTCCATGTCTATCTGCGGCGCGGCGGCGACCTGTCGCTCGCGCTGCTGGGCGGCGTCGGCACGGCCGCGATCGCTTACGCGATGATGACCCGCGAGGCGACCGATGGCCTGTCGCGCTATTTCGTCGAGCACGCTTATTCGGGCGGTGGCGGGACGAACGTCGTCAACGTCATCCTCGTCGATTTCCGCGCCTTCGACACCTATGGCGAGATTACGGTGCTCGCCATCGTGGCCCTGACGGTGTTCACGCTGCTCAGGCGGTTCCGCCCGGCCGCCGAAAGCATTGACCTGCCCGAGCAGCAGCGCCGGCAGAACGCTTTCGACGATGCGCGCGAAGACCGGACACGCGGCGACACCGTCCGCCATTATCTGCTCGTCCCGCGCGTGCTGATGGAATGGCTGTTCCCCGTCATCCTCACATGCGCGCTCTACCTGCTCGTGCGCGGGCATGACCTGCCCGGCGGTGGCTTTGCCGCGGGCGTGACCGCCTCGATCGCGATCATCCTGCTCTACATGGCAAGTGGTACGCGTTCGGTCGAAACGCGCCTCAGGGTGCAGCCGGTGCACTGGATCAGCGCCGGGCTGCTCTGCGCGACGGCGACCGGTGCGGCGGCGTGGGTCTTCGGCTATCCGTTCCTCTCGACCTGTTTCCGCTATGTGAACCTGCCGGTCATCGGCGACATGCCGGTGGCGAGCGCGTTGCTGTTCGACATCGGCGTCTTCGCGGTGGTGGTCGGCACGACCGCGCTCATCCTCGTCGCGCTGGCGCATCAGTCGATCCGTTCGCCCAGAGCGCGGAGGCCATCCGAACGTAGCCGCGAGGGGGCGGACTGATGGAAATCGCGCTCGCCCTCGCCATCGGCATTCTCACCGCCTCGGGCCTATGGCTGCTGTTCCGTCCGCGCACCTTTCAGGTGGTGTTGGGGCTGTCGCTGCTGTCCTACGCGGTCAACCTGTTCATCCTCGCGGCGGGGAGGCTGCGCACCAACGCGCCGCCGATCGTGGGCAAGGAGGCGGCGGACCCGGCCCTATATGCCGATCCGGTGCCGCAGGCGCTGGTTCTCACCGCGATCGTCATCTCGTTCGCGACCACCGCGCTGCTGCTCGTCGTCCTGCTCGCCTCGCGCGGCCTTACCGGCACCGACCATGTCGATGGCGAGGAGGGGGAGCCGTGAGCGGCTGGATGCAGCATCTGATCGTCGCACCGATCCTGCTGCCGCTCGCCGTCAGCGGTTTGCTGCTCGCCTTTGACGAGCGCCGGCGCACGCTGAAGCGGGTGCTGAGCCTGGCGACGGTGGCGGCTTTGGTCGGCATCGCCGTCATGCTGCTGTGGCTGGTGAGCGACGGATTTGGCCTCAGCCCCGCCTCGGCGCCGCGCGTCTATCTGCTCGGCAACTGGCCCGCGCCCTTCGGGATCGTGCTCGTCGCCGATCGCCTCTCGGCATTGATGCTGCTGCTTGCCAGCCTGCTCGGCTTCACGGCACTGTTCTACGCGATGGCGCGGTGGGACCGCTCCGGCCCGCGCTTCCACGTCCTGTTCCTGCTGCTGCTGGCGGGGATCAACGGCGCGTTCCTGACGGGCGACATCTTCAATCTGTTCGTGTTTTTCGAGGTGCTGTTGGCGGCGTCCTACGGCCTCATCCTGCACGGATCGGGCACCGAGCGCACGAGCGCGAGCCTGCATTATATCACGATCAACATCGCGACGTCGCTGCTGTTCCTGATCGGCGTGGCGATGATCTATGCGGCGACGGGCACGCTCAACATGGCCGATCTTGCGACCCGCATTCCCGATGTCCCGTCCGGGAACCTCGCCCTGCTGGAAGGCGGCGCCGCGATCCTGGGCACGGCATTCCTCGTCAAATCGGGCATGTGGCCGCTCAGCTTCTGGCTTTCCCGAACCTATGCGGCGGCGGCGCCTCCGGTGGCCGCCATATTCGCGATCATGACCAAGGTGGGCATCTACATCGTCCTGCGGCTCACCTCCTTGTTGTTCGGTCAGGCGGCGGGCGGCGCGGCGCGCTTTGCGGACGACTGGCTGATCTGGGGCGGTCTGGCGACCATGTTGTTCGGCACGATCGGCATTCTCTCGGCGCGCAAGCTCTCGCGGATCGCGGGCCATTACGTCCTCGTCTCGTCGGGCACGCTGCTCGCCGCGATCGGAATCGGCGGGCATGCGGTGACGGCGGCCTTGCTCTTCTATCTCGTCAGCTCGACGCTCGCGCTGGGCGCTCTCTACCTCATCATCGAGCCGGTGGGTCGTAATGTGGAAGAGGAGGATATGACCTCCGGCATCTCCGAACCGGTGTTCGACGACGAATATACCGGTGCGCTTGAGGAGGACGAGGACGAGAGCGGCGTCGTGATTCCGGGGACGATCGCGATCCTGGGGGGCGGCTTCATCTTCTGCACCTTGTTGCTCTCCGGCCTGCCGCCGCTGTCGGGCTTCATCGCCAAGTTCGCGATCATCGACGCCCTGTTTCAGCCCGCCGCGATCGCGCCGGCAAGCTGGCTGCTGATCGCGCTCATCATCGGATCGGGGCTTGCGACGCTGATCGGCCTCACCCGCGCGGGCATCGACCTGTTGTGGACCCCGTCCGAAGACAATCCGCCGCGCCTCAGCGTGATCGAGGTTGCGCCGATCGGCTTGCTGCTCGCCACCTGTCTCGCGCTGATGCTCTCGGCGGGCCCGATCTTCCTTTATATGGAAACGACCGCGGTCGCGCTTGGCGACCGGTCGGCCTATATTGAGGCGGTTCTGCACGCGCCGCGCGCAAATGGGGCGCGGCCATGAAGCGCCTCGTGCCTTTTCCGCTGCTCACCGTGGCGCTCCTCGTCATGTGGGTGCTGCTGACCGGTTTTTCGCCCGGTCATATCCTACTCGGCGTCCTCCTGACCCTCCTGGTTTCACGCGTCATGCTGATGCTCAGGCCGGAGCCGGTGCGGATACGATTCGGCCCAGCGATGCTCCGGCTGGCCGCGCTCGTCGTCGCCGATATCGTGCGCTCCAATATTGCCGTCGCAAAGATCGTGCTGTTTCACCCCGAAGCGCAGCATTCGGGCTTCATCCGCTACCCGACCGAATTGCGAAGCCCCTATGCGCTCGCCGTGCTCGCCGTCATCATCACCGCGACGCCGGGAACATTATGGGTCCAGCACGACGCGCGACGGCACGAGGTGCTGATCCATGTCCTCGACCTGGTCGATGAGGGGGCATGGATCGCGCTCCTCAAGGAGCGCTACGAACGGCTGCTGATGGAAATATTCGTATGAGCACACTCATCCTCGCTCTCGTCATCACGACCGCGCAGATCATATTGGCGCTCGCCATGGCGTGCGGCGTCTTCCGTATGCTGTGCGGCCCACGCGCGCAGGATCGGGTGCTGGGAATGGACAGCCTCTATGTCGGCGGCATGCTCCTTCTGCTTACTTACGGAATTCAGACGGGACGCACGCTGTTCTTCGAAGGCGCGCTCGTCATCGCGCTGCTCGGCTTTGCGGGCACCGTGGCGCTCGCCAAGTTCCTGATGCGCGGGGAGGTGATCGAATGATCGAGGCGCCCGATCTGCCGATCTGGGCCGCGATCGCGGTCGGCTTTCTCGTCCTTCTCGGCGCCTCGATCACGCTGGTCGGGGCGCTGGGGCTGCTCAGGCTCGACAATTTCTACAAGCGCGTTCATGCGCCGACGCTCGGCACGACGCTGGGCACGGTCTGTATCCTCGTTGCTTCGATGATCTGCTTCTCGACGCTCCACAGCCGCCCGATGATCCACGAAATACTGATCGCCATATTCGTGACGTTGACGACCCCGATCACGCTGATGCTTCTCGTCCGCGCCGCCCTGTATCGCGACCGAAGCGAAGGATCGAAAGCCGTGCCCGACGACGGGGCAGGGGCCATCGCCTTCGACGATCAATAGCGCCTCTTCTAAATGATACGAGCCGTGTTCGCCGCGTCACCGCAGTCGGCGGTAAGACGCGTTACCGCAAGGTCTGCGGTAACATTGCCCAGCGTCCGGAAGAGATCGGGGATCGTCTCTACGGCGAGTAACAGGGGTAACGTGTCAAGAGGAACCCCCATGGCGATGCAGACAGGGCCGATCGTCGCAAAGAATGACACCTGCGCCGGCAGCCCGACGGCTGCGAGGCTGACCGGGACGGCGACCAATATCCCTGTCCCCAGAATCGACCAGGTGAGTGGCAGGCCGTGCAGTTGTGCGAGATAGATTGCGACGGTGATGTTGGCGGCAACGCTCGCCGCGCGGAACAGAGAGACGGCAAGCGGCAGTACCACGCCCGCCGATACCGGATTGACGCCCAATGCGGGGGCGGCCTCGATCATCACCGGAAGCGAGGCCAGTGACGATTGCGTGCTCAACGCTACCGTTTGCGCGGGAGCCACCGCACGCGCGAAACGCCGGAAAGACAGATTTCCCGCGAAGATCGCAACGGGGTAGCAAAGCACCGAGATCGCCAGGCAGATCGTCGCCACGATCACGACATAATGGAAGAGCGTCCCCACGCTCGCCACGCCCATGCGCGCGCCGGCGACGAAGGCCAAGGCGGCAATTCCCAGGGGCGCGATCCGGAGCACCCACCCCACAATCACCAGCATGATCTGCACGATCGCGCGGAAGAAGATGGTGATCGCTTCACTAAGCGGCCGTTCGATCCGCGCCGCGGCGAAACCGAACAACAAGGCGAACACCACTATTGGGACCATCGCCGTCTCTGCCGCGGCTTTGACAGGATTGTTCGGAATCAGATTGCGAAACCAGGCGCCGGGTGGCGCGATCTGGGGTGCCGCGATAGCGGGATCGGCCATGGGGACCGCTACATTGACCGGCCATGCAGCGAGCAACGCGGTTGCCGCGACCGCAGCGAAGAGGCAGGCCAGCGTTAGCAGAATTGCGAACCAGAGCAGCGCCCGCAAGGCCACTTGGCTGGCCGATGCCGTGCGCGCCGCGGTGGCTATGCCGATGACGAGCAATCCGAAGACCAGCGGCACGACCGTCATGGTAAGCGCGTCGAGCCACAATTGACCGACCGGTCGCGCGATAGCGAGCAGGGTATCCAGGCCGAGCAGCCGCAGGCCGCTCATCGCGATGCCGCTGGCGAGACCAATCACCAGGGCCAGGAACATCCGCAGCGGCGCGCCAGCCCGGATCATTTGCAGGGTTGGCAGGTCGACGGGGGGATCAGCTGCGAGCCCAAAGATGCAGGCGATAGCGATCGAAACACCGCGCGCCGCAGTTCAGGCGTATCAGCGCGCCCTCCGCGATAGCGATTGCGCGGCTTGGTTCCTCCTCAACGAGCGGCCGCAAGGCTTCGCGGTTCCATTCGGTGCTATGCTTAACGTCAAGCACGGCGTGAAGATCGAAATAGCGGCGCTCCTTTCCACTCAGGCCGACGCGGCGCAGGCCCTCGGCGACCATTGCGGCGCGCCCCGGCGCGGTCAGTTCGATCACGCCCAGTGCGCCGACCGAATGCCACGCATAGCGGCGGTTGGTCGCCATCGCCGTCATCGCATTGGCGAGCGCCAGGCTCTCCCACACCGTGTTTTCAATCGTCGGGCTGACAGCGAGCGCTTCAGCAAGCGCGTGGAGCATCGGCCCGTGCATCCCCTTGAGGTTGCCGCGTCCCATCTCGTCCCAATAATTACGCGCGAGTTCGAGCTTCGCCTGCGCCGGTAACTTGACCTGCGTATAAGCGACCAAATCATCGAACCCCGCTTCGCCTGCGGCTTCCTGCTCGAAGAACCAGCGTAGCTCATCGCGCGAAGCCTCCTGGGCCAGCCAGGGAAAGAGCGGGTCGCCCTGTCCGGGGCCGGCATGCTTCAGATGCTCGAACCAGGAGACAAAGCCGTCGGGATCGGTCGGGACGTCTGCGACTTCCGCAATTATGGCGGAGCGTAACTCTTCGATGAAGCCGCCTTCAAGGCGCAGCATCCGCGTGTCTCGCTCCAGTATCTCGCGCCAGTTGGAAGCGGGAAATTGCGGTGCAAGCCGTTGGCGGTTCCAATGTGCCAGGCCGCGTTGAAAGCTATCGGTCAGGAATTGCGATCGTTGCTCGCGTCGATCGAGAGTGAATTGCGTTGCCATGATATCCGCCTGCTGAAAATATTTCTCAACAACGAGTTCGCGACAGACGGGGTTCCTCTATGCTGCCCGATTGGAAGGAGACGTTTGGAGAGTCTCGGAAAAAGCGGGACCAGACCTGTGGCGATGTCGCTGGGTTATCACGGCCTCAGTCTGTGCGTTTATTTGCGGTGATTACCGCAGCGACAACCGCGATACGGTCGACGTCGTGATAGGCCGGACCACCCAGTTCTTCGCCGAAAACATCGGGGTCTACCTCCTTATAGCGCATGCTATGATTGCGCTCCTCCACCAATTTGAGAAGCGCGGTGCGGATCGGATCGGCGCCATCCACGATGGCGCTGCCGGTGTAGAGAATGAGCCTGCCGCCCGATGACAGGCGGTCCAGCGCCGTGCGCGTCATGTCGAGCGTGACCGCTCCGCCATGCAGGCCGCCGCCATCACGATACCGGGGGCCGGCGCTATCAGCGATATAGGGCGGATTGGCGAGCATGACTTCAACGGTGCCCTCCACTTCGTCGAGATCGGCGCCCAGCAATGTTCGTGCCTTCACGCCTGCCGCAGCGGCGTTGATGCGTGCGAGCCGTAGGGCTTCCGGATTGATGTCCGTCATCGTCAGCCGCGCCTGAGGGCATATCTGCGCGGCAACGATTGCGCCGACACCGCTCCCCGCTCCAATATCGACGATATGCGCATTCTCCGGTGCTGGATGCGCTGTCAATTCGGCCGTGATCAGGTCGGCGAAACGATAGCTGTCCGGCCCGAAGAATACCGCATCCCGCTGGTCTGTAGGGAATGCGGAGTGGAGGTAAAGCTGCCCCTGGAGCGACGATACCCTAAGCGTGCTGCGCCAGAGCCCGCCGGAGGATCGCTTAAGCGCTCCGGCTTCCCGGAGCAGCTCTTCGACCCGCGTGTCGAGCAATCCTTGGGAAAAGGGCAAGCTCCACCCCAAGACATCCTCGAGCGAACCCGCCTTCTGTCGTACCGGCCTTGCCAGCACGCGCGCGTGGGTCGCCGGTGTCGGCGTGACGAACCGGTAGCCCATATCGCGCAACGTCAAGAGCAGTGACACGAGAGCGGCCTCAGGCGGGGCGAAGCCTGCCGCGATTGGCGGAGGGACTGTTCTAACCGGCATCGCTTCAGAACGCCGTGGTCGGGTAGCGGTTGCTTCCGGTTAGCCGAACGTTCGGGATGGGGATGGCGAACTCCGTAAGCGCGAGTGGATAGTCAACGGGCCTGCACGGAGCCAGGAACGAGCACCAGCGTTCCGTCTTCGACCCGCCAGGACGCGAGCTCTGAAAGGAAGTTCATTCCAAGCACGTCGAGACTGCCCAGCGCCGGCGAGACGACCACTTTGAGGATTCGGACTTCGATACCGCCGAGGCGAATGCGTTCGACCATTCCGGTTTCGGCCGGAACCACGCCGTTCGCGGTACGCATGCGCACCGGCAACAGTCCGCTGCTTCTTTCCACGGAGGCAAGTTCGGCCGTCTTCTGCGACAGTGCCGTCATCGTCGCCCCGCTGTCGACGAGCATGCGTCTTTTCTATGCCGTTGATCGAGCCGCGCTCGTCAGCGTGCAGCCAGCGCCGGTCGCTTGTGCCCGAGCCTTCATACCAGACCAGCGGCTCGTCGGCCCCGGACCCCTGTACATAGCGGCGCTGCGGCACGTTGCTGCCATCATATTCGGCGATCAGCGCCTTTCCGTCATAGGCGAACCGCGTCGTCACCGTCCCCGTCGCCTGATAGAGGCGCAAGGCGGATCGTAAGGTCGGCTCGATCGTGCCCGAGAGCGTATACTGATAGAGCCCGTCGGTGGTGGCCGGGAAAAGCCAAGGGCGCCGTTGATTAAAATGGCTGATTTCAGCCACTGGTGACCCCAACGGGACTCGAACCCGTGTTTTCGCCGTGAAAGGGCGACGTCCTAGACCGCTAGACGATGGGGCCGCGCGGGGCGGTGCTCGCTTGCAGGCGCGGGGATTAGGGGTTTCGATGCGGCGCGTCAATCCGCCCATGCGGCGTCGTCGAGATGAAGTTCGGCGGCCGGGCGATTGCCCCAGTCATCGAGCTTCGCGCGGCCGGCGACCCACAGGCGGCGCGACGGGCCGGCGGCGAGCAGCGCCTGGCCAAGCGCGCTGTCGGCGGCTCGAAACGCGATCGTCTTGATCGAGCGGCCATCCTCGCCGGCGACAACCGCGCGGACATGGCCGTTGCCGACCACATCAGCCTTGACGATTCGCACTGGCCCGGCGGCGACGCGCGGGGCGGGCCAGCCCGCGCCATAGGGGCCTCCAGCGTCCAGGGCCTCCACCAGCGACGGGTTGACGCCACCGGGCGCCAGAACCGCGTCGAGCAGCAACGCCCTGTCGTCGCGCGCCTGCGCCACGTCGGCGGCGAGGCGCATGTCGAGGAAATCGATCAGCGCGTCGATCTTGTCGCGCGCCACTGTCAGCCCCGCCGCCATGGCGTGGCCGCCACCGGCGACCAGCAGGCCCATATCCTTCGCCGCCAGCACCGCCGCGCCAAGGTCCACACCCGTGATCGAGCGGCCCGAGCCCTTGCCCATGCCATCGCCATCGAACGCGATGACGATCGCCGGACGGCCGAGCTTCTCCTTCATCCGGCCGGCGACGATGCCGATCACGCCGGCATGCCAGCCTTCGCCGGCGACAACCGCGACGGCGCGATTGCCTTGCGCTTCGGACGCCAGCTCCGCGCCCTCCTGCACGATCGCCTCGATCGCGCGTCGCTCGGCGTTCAGGCGGTCGAGTTCGGCGGCGATCTCGCGCGCTTCCTCGGCATCGTCGGTGGTCAGCAGGCGTACGCCGAGGTCCGACTTGCCGACGCGGCCGCCGGCATTGATGCGCGGACCGAGCGCGAAGCCCAGATCGCTGCACGTCGGCGCGCGATCGAGCTTGGCTGCGTCGATCAGCGCGGCAAGGCCGATGTTGCGCCGCCCGGCCATCACCTTCAGCCCCTGCGCGACGAAAGCGCGATTGAGGCCCTTGAGCGAGGCTACATCGGCCACCGTGCCGAGCGCGACGAGATCGAGTAGTTCGATCAGCTTCGGCTCGGTCCGCCCCGCGAACCAATTACGCGCGCGCAGGGTGCGAAGCAGCGCGGCGCCAAGCAGGAAAGCGACGCCGACTGCGGCGAGATGGCCGTGCGCGCCACCCTCCTCCTCGTCGAGCCGATTCGGGTTGACGAGGGCGAGGGCAGGGGGAAGCGCGGCGGCGCATTTGTGATGATCGACGACAATCACGTCGACGCCCACGCCGCGCGCCATTTCGAGGGCCTCGAACGCCTGCGCACCGCAATCGACCGTCACGATCAGCGACGCCCCCTCCTCGGCAAGGCGGACGAGCGCCGCGCCGCTGGGACCATAGCCCTCCATCAGCCGGTCGGGGATATAGGCGCGCGGCTGGAGTTGCAGCGCTCGCAGCAGGCGGATGAGGAGCGCGGCCGATGTCGCGCCGTCCACGTCATAATCGCCGAAGACGGTGACGGTTTCGCCCGCAATCACCGCGTCCGCCAGCCGCTCCGCCGCCCTGTCCATGTCGCGGAAGATCGACGGGTTGGGCATGAAGCCGCGGATCGTCGGCGCGCGATGGCTGTCGATCTGGTCTCGCGGGCAGCCGCGAGCGAGGAGCAGGCCCGCGACCAGATCGTCGGGCTGGAAATCGGCGTCGCGCGCGTCCGCGCTCAACCCGCGCCAGTGCCAGGGCTGGCCGAGGATCGAGCGCGATACGCCGCAGACGGGAAGCCGGTTCATGCCGCTTCGTCAGCGATTCTTGTGATGCTCGCCCTTCACCCAGCGGACGGTGCCGGAGCTTGCGCGCATCACAACGCTTTCGGTGGTCATGCAGCCCTTGCGGTGCTTCACGCCCTCGAGCAGCGAGCCGTCGGTGACGCCGGTGGCGGCGAAGATCACGTCGCCCTTTGCGAGGTCCTTGAGGTCGTAGATCTTGTCGAGGTCCTCGATCCCCCATTTGTGGGCGCGGGCGCGCTCGTCATCGGTGCGGAAAACCAGCCGGCCTTCGAACTGGCCGCCGACGCAGCGCAACGCCGCTGCCGCCAGCACGCCCTCCGGCGCGCCGCCCTGGCCCATATAGATGTCGATCGTCGTGTCGGGATCGGTAACGGCGATCACGCCCGCCACGTCGCCATCGGGAATCAGCATGATGCCGCAGCCAAGTTCGCGCAACTCGGCGATCAGCCTGTCGTGGCGTGGGCGGTCGAGCACGCAGGCGATGATCTCGTGCGGCTTCACGCCCTTGGCCTTGGCGAGAGCCTTGACGTTCTCGGTGGGGCTGTTCTTCAGGCTGACGAGGCCCTTCTCGTAGCCTGGCCCGATCGCGATCTTCTCCATATAGACGTCGGGCGCGTTCAGCAGGCAGCCTTCCTCGCCGATTGCCAGCACGGCGAGCGCATTGGGGCCGGCCTTGGCGGTGATCGTCGTGCCTTCCAGCGGATCGAGCGCAATGTCGATCCGGGGGCCGTGGCCGTGGGCCGCGCCCACCTTCTCGCCGATATAAAGCATCGGCGCCTTGTCGCGCTCGCCCTCGCCGATGACGACGGTGCCGTCGAGATCGAGTTCGTTGAGCGCGGCGCGCATCGCTTCGACGGCGGCGGCATCGGCGGCCTTTTCGTCGCCGCGCCCGATCATGCGCGAGGCGGCGATCGCCGCCGCTTCCGTCACGCGCACCATTTCGAGGACCAATACCCGATCGAGCGTCTTGCTTGCCTTCACCATCGCTGCATCATCCTTCATCTTGTGAGTTCCGGGCATAGGAACCGCCCGTTACGATATTGGGTAGCGTGCCGTCGCCGTCATTCGTCCAATATGTGCATCAGCATCGGCGGCCTGAGCATGCTGGGGCTGCCTTCAAGCCGCGCCACCGCATCGGTCACGCAATGTTCGGCCGACACGTGCGTCACCATCACCAGCAGCACGCCGCCGTCGGCGGTGGCGCCGCGCTGGATCATGCTTTCGATCGAAACGTCCGCGTCGCGCATCGCCGCCGTGATCTCGGCGAGGACGCCGGGCCGATCGGCGACGGTGAAGCGCAGATAGGCGCGGCCGCGCCGCTCGCCGGTGGGGGCGGGGGGCAACGCGGTCAGGCGCTCCACCGGCATGGCGAAGGCGGTGCCATATTCGCCGCGTGCGACGTCGATCAGGTCCGCCACGACGGCCGAAGCGGTGGGGCCTTCGCCCGCGCCGCGCCCTTCGAAGAAGAGCCGCCCGACATAATTGCCCTCGGCGACAACGGCGTTCAGCGATCCCGCGACATGCGCCAGCGGATGATCCGTCGGCACGAGACAGGGGTGAACGCGCTGGAAGAGCCCGCCCGATCCCGCCTCCGCCAGGCCGACGAGGCGCACGCGGAAGCCGAGCGCCTGCGCTTCGGCGATATCGGCGGCGGTGACGTCGCGTACCCCGGTGATGGCGACTGCCGGAAAATCGAGCCGGGTGCCGAAGGCGAGGCTGGCAAGGATCGCAAGCTTGTGCGCGCTATCGATGCCGTCGATGTCGAAGCTGGGATCGGCCTCCGCATAGCCCTTGGCCTGCGCCTCGGCCAGCGCGTCGGCGAAGTCGCGCCCCTCGGTTTCCATCGTGGTCAGGATATAATTGCAGGTGCCGTTCAATATGCCATAGACGCGGCCGATCTGGTTCGCGGCCGCGCCCTCGCGCAGGCCCTTGATGACCGGAATGCCGCCCGCCACCGCCGCTTCATATTTCAGCGCCGCGCCGCTTTTCTCGGCAAGGGTCGCAAGCTCCAGCCCGTGATGTGCCACCATCGCCTTATTGGCGGTGACGAAGGCCTTGCCACGGTTCAGTGACTCGCGGGCGAGCGCGAAGGCAGGGCCGTCGGCGCCCCCGATCACTTCGACGACCGCGTCGACATCGTCACGCGCGGCAAGCGTCATGGGATCGTCCACCCATTCGGTGTGGGACAGATCGACGCCCCGGTCGCGGGTACGGTCGCGCGCTGAAACGGCGACGACTGAGATCGAGCGTCCCGCCCGCCGTTCGATCAGGTCGCGATTGGCGTCGAGCAGCTTGATCACGCCGCCGCCCACGGTTCCGAGTCCGGCCAGCGCGATCCGCAACTTCTGTGTCATCTGTGTCCCTGTCCCTCCGCCCCGTGTTGGGGAAGGTTATCCTCTATGCATAGCCGACCGATTTTGCCACACCTGCCTTCACCGGCCATGAAACCATTACGGGAGCAGATCGTTCTGGATGGATTAGCGCCGTGTTTTCTTGGTGCGACATGGGATTTCCTTTAAACTGTGGCCCGGCTATCGGGGCATTCAAGGATAAGAATATCCACGGAGTCGCATGATGTCGGTTTCTGCGCTGATGCGCGAACATGCTGAATTGAGCAGACGCTCGATGAAGCTGGGGCAGATGGTCGCCGGTGCGGAACCCGCGCCGATCGATGAACTGGTGACGTACCTTCAGGAATTTTCTGATCTCATCCTGGCGCATCTGCGCAGCGAGGATAACGTTCTCTATCCCGAATTGTGCGCCAGCACGAACGTCCGGCTGGCGCAGACCGCACGCGCCTTCGCCGACGAAATGGGCGATCATGCCGATCTCTGGCTCGGCTATCACGCCACCTGGTCGCGCAGCGCGATAGAGAAGGATTGGAACGGCTTCCGCCACGCGACCGAGGACATGCTTGATCGCATCTCGCACCGCATCGTCCGCGAAAATCGCGTGCTCTTTCCCTTGATCGATCGCAGCAAGGATCGTCCGGCCGCCGCGTGAAGGCGGTGAATCAGCTTTTCGCCTTTGCCCGCGCTTCCGCGATCGCCTTTTTCAGCGCGTCGTAGCCGACCGCGCCCGACAGCATCTGGTCGCCGATGACAAAGGTGGGCGTTCCGGTCAGCCCCAGCGCCCGCGCGAGCGCGAGATTCTGCTTGATCTCGTCCTGTACGGCGCTGCTGCTCTCGTCGCTTGCCACCTGACGCGGATCGAGGCCGCTCGCGGCCCGCGCCTTCGCGATCGTCTCGGTGGTGGGTCGATCGGCGGCATACATCTTGTGGTGGAAATCGAGGAACTTGCCCTGCTTAGCGGCGGAGAGGCTGACCTTCGCGGCGGCGTCGCTGCCGTCGCCCAGGATCGGCAGCTCGCGGAAGACCACCTTCAGCTTCTTGTCCTCGGCCAGCAGCAGGTCGATGTCGGCAACGCTCACATGGCAGTAGGGGCAGGCATAATCGAAAAATTCGACGAGCGTCACGTCGCCGTCGGCGGCCCCCGCCCAGGCGCCGGCGAAGGGCGTCTCGATCGCCTTGCGGTTCGCGTTGATCGCTTCAGCCGTCTGTTTCGCCTGCAAGCGCTCCATCGCTTCGGGAATGATTTCGGGATGATCGAGGATATAGTCGTGGACGATCTGCTCGATCGTGGCGCGGCCGGGATCGGCGGCGCTCTTGCCGCCTGCCGCCGCGCCCATCAGCGCCATTGCGGCTGCGCCCGCGACCAGCCCCGACATTCCCGCCATCCATATGCTCCTTGTCCTGTTCACCGGCGTTTGCGCTTCGCTTGCTCCAGCGCGGTACGCGAGACCATGGCGATGTCCTGCGCCCGAATCCAGTCGGGCGTGCCTGCGGGAATGCCTTGCATCGCCATTTCGGCGTTGCTGAGCGCAAGATTGTCGCGCCCTTCCAGACTATTGCGCTCGGCCGAGGCGAGCGCGGCGCGCGCGAGATCGCCTTCCTGGGTGTAGATGAGGCCGAGCTGATACCAGGCGAACGGATTCTGGTCATCGCGCGCCACCGCCGTGCGCAATATCTCGCGCGCTTCGGGCAGATTCTTCCGGTCCTCGGTGGCGATCAGCGCATGGCCGAACAGCGCCGCGATCAGCGGTTCGTTGCGCGTTCGTTCGGTCGCCTCGCGCAATATCGGCACGGCGGCGGCGGGATTGCCCGATTCAAGCAGGATCTGGCCTTTGAGTTCGAGGAAATAGGGATCGTGCGGCGAGGCGGCGAGGAGGGCGTCGGCCTCGGCGACCGCCTTCTTGGGATAGCCCGATTTATGCCAGGCATAAGCGCGGGCGTAATGGGCGGGGATGCTTTGGTTGCTCTCGGGATAGGTGGCGAAGGTGACTTTCGGGTCGTCGACAAAGCCCATCAGCTTCGCCTTCACCCGCTCGAAGCGTGCTTCCAGCGCGGGATCGGTCTGGGCGTTCCACCAGCGCGATTTCCTGAAATCGGCTTCCAAAGCGGCCTGGCGGTCGGCGCTCGTCGGGTGCGTCAGGGCGTAGGGATCGACATCGGCATAACTGGGCGACAGGCGATATTCCTCCCGGCGCAGCTTGCCGAAGAAATCGAGCGAGCCCTTCCCTGACAGGTGCGCCCCGTCGAGCAGGCGGACGCTAGCCGCGTCGGCGCTGGCCTCTTGCGTCCGGCTGAAGGCGAGGAATTTGCCCATCGCCGCCTGCTGCCCGGCCGAAAGGATGCCCATGCCCGCTTCGCCCGCGCCAGCCGCGATCGCCGCTGCGCCGAGTAGGAGCGAGAGTAGGCTCACCCCGGTCGCTACCTTGGCGCCTTGCGAGAAATTGATGATATGCCCGCCGATGACGTGGCCAAGCTCGTGCGCGATCACGCCCTGCACCTGATTGGCGTTATCGGCGTGGGTGATGAGGCCCGACTGGATGTAGACCGTCTGCCCGCCGGCGACGAACGCGTTGATCTCCGGGTCCTGGAGAAGGACGACCTTCACATTGCCTGGTTGCAGCCCGGCCGAAATGGCGAGCGGGCGGGCGAGATCGCGGAACAGCGCCTCCGTCTCGGCATCGCGCAGCACCTGCTGGGCGGCGGCGGGACGGGCGGCGAGAAGAAGCGACAGGAGCAGCACGAACAATGCGCGCACGAGCATCGGGCGCGAGGGCAAAGCGGGCATTGTCAGGCGGCGGCGCATGGCCTCTATCCCTCCCATGGCCCGGCTGAATAGCCGCTGAAACGCAAAGGCGTTGCCCCTCCCCAGCCGAAGCAGGAGAGGGGTGATACGCTTGTGTCAGCTTCCGAACGTGCGCTGCCACCAACCACGACGCGGCGCGCCTTCGGCGGCGTCCGGCGACGCGGCCGGGCTCTCCGCATCCGCCGTTTCGACAACGGGCTCAACCTCGGCAGCCGGGGCCGCCGCATCGTCATTGGCGGCCTTCTTCGGGCGACCGCGACGCTTCGGAGCGGCCGGCGCTTCCTCTTTGGCCGTCTTGGCGGCGGCCGTAGAGGTCTTGGCGGTGGTAGCGGCCTTGCGCGTCCGCTTCGGCTTGGCCGGCGCGGCTTCGGCAGTCTCCTCCGGCTCAGGGGCGGGTGTCGGTGCTTCCGCTTCCATCGGTACCGAGGCCTCGACGTCCTTGCGCGCGCGCGGACGGCGACGGGCACGCGGCGCGGGCTTGGCGGCCTCTTCCTCCACCGGCGCGACTTCGGCGGCCTCCGCCTCGGCAGCAGGCGCTTCTTCGGCTGCCGTTTCGGGTTCGGAAGGTGTTTCCGACGCCTCGACAGCCGTCACCGCCTCGCCATTGTGACGGCGACCGCCACGGCGACCCCGACGACCGCGACGCCGCTGGCCATTCTCCTCCGGCGCATTGGTCTCGGCACCCGCCTCAGCCTCGCCTTCGGTTTCCTCGGTCGCCTCCCCGGCTTCCTCGTCACCGGCAGCGGCTTCCTCGCCATTCTGCTCGGCGGCTTCCCTGTCGTCGCGGCGTCCACCCCGGCGGCGGCGACGGCGGCGGCGGCGGCCACCACGTTCGCCATCGCCATGCTCCTCGCTCTCGGCGCGCGGGGCCGCCTCGGCGATTTCCTCCTCCTCTTCCTCTTCTTCCTCGAGGATGTCCTCCTCATCCTCCTGATCGATCAGGATCGGGGCGGGCAACTTCGGTGCATGCTCGGGCGGGGGGCCGGAAACCTCCACCGCCATGCGCGCGCCTTCCAGCGTGCCGTCGGACAGGATTTCGATGACGACGCCGTACCGATCCTCGATCTCGGCCAGCTCGGCGCGCTTGCGGTTGAGAACGTAGAGCGTCGCTTCCTGGCTTGCCCGCAGTGTCAGTCGCGAGCCGCGGCCACGCGCCGCTTCCTCTTCCAGCATGCGTAGCGCGGACAGCCCCGCCGAGGAGGCCGTGCGGATCAGGCCGGTGCCTTCGCAATGCGGGCAGGCGCGCGTCGACGCTTCGAGCACGCCGGTACGCAGCCGCTGCCGGCTCATTTCGAACAGGCCGAAGCCCGAGATGCGGCCGACCTGGATGCGCGCGCGATCGTTCTTCAGCGCCTCCTTCATCGCTTTCTCAACCTTGCGGTTGTTCGAGTTCGATTCCATGTCGATGAAATCGATGACGACGAGGCCCGCCATGTCGCGCAGGCGAAGCTGGCGCGCGATTTCATGCGCGGCTTCAAGGTTGGTCGATAGTGCCGTCTGCTCGATATTGTGTTCGCGCGTCGAGCGGCCCGAGTTGATGTCGATCGAAACTAATGCTTCAGTGGGGTTGATGACCAGATAGCCGCCCGATTTGAGCTGGACAATCGGCTGGTACATCGCCGCCAACTGATCCTCGACGCCGAACCGTTGGAAGAGCGGCACCGCGTCGGCATAAGCGGCCACGCGGCGCGCATGGCTTGGCATCAGCAGCTTCATGAAGGAGCGGGCGGCTCGATAGCCTTCCTCGCCCTCGACGATCACTTCCTCGATATCTCGATTGTAGATGTCGCGGATCGCCCGCTTGATGAGATCGCTGTCACCGTAGATGAGCGCCGGCGCCTCCGAGGAGAGCGTTGTCTCGCGTATCTCGTCCCACAGCCGGGCGAGATAGTCGAAATCGCGCTTGATCTCGGTCTTGGTGCGCTGCAGCCCGGCGGTGCGGACGATGCAGCCCATCGTCTTCGGCAGGTTGAGATCGGCCATGATCGATTTCAGCCGCTTGCGATCGGCGGCGTTCGAAATCTTTCGGCTGATGCCGCCGCCGTGCGACGTGTTGGGCATGAGCACGCAATAGCGCCCGGCAAGGCTGAGATAGGTGGTAAGCGCCGCGCCCTTGTTGCCGCGCTCTTCCTTGACCACCTGAACGAGCAGGACCTGCCGCCGCCGGATCACATCCTGAATCTTGTAACGGCGGCGCAGATTCATGCGCTTGGCGCGCAGGGCTTCCACGGCATTCTCATCGCCGCCGCCAGCCTGCATCGGCCTGGTGCGCGGGGCATCGCTTTCCTCACCCTCGGCCTCGTCAAGCGCCTCGGCGGGATCGGCATGCTCCTCGTCATGCTCTTCCTCCTCGAACTCCTGCGCGCGCAGGGCCTCTTCCTCGGCGGCATGCTCCGCCTCCTCGCGAAGCAGGGCGTCGCGGTCTTCCTTCGGGATCTGGTAATAATCGGGATGGATTTCCGAGAAGGCCAGAAAGCCGTGGCGGTTGCCGCCATAGTCGACGAACGCCGCCTGGAGCGATGGCTCCACCCGCGTCACTTTCGCAAGATAGATATTGCCCTTGAGCTGCTTGCGCTCGGCGGACTCGAAATCAAATTCCTCGATGCGGTTTCCCTTGACGACGGCAACGCGGGTTTCCTCCCGGTGGCGCGCGTCGATTAGCATGCGCATGGTCATTAGTATGTCTCCGCGCGCCCGCAGCCGCCCGGGGGCGGTAGGGCGCGATAGGCAGAAGGGACGGGGAAGGCGTCATGATGCCTTCCCTGCTTGTCCGGTGGTTATGGTGAGGGGTGCGTCTGCCGCCTGCATCACTCCGACGTCCGGCGCCGGATAAAGGCCCCATGCCCACGCGCCGCGATCCTTCAGGGGGCGTTGCGGGTTCGGGAAACGATAACACATGCAGCTTCAACCTAGATGGCCGACAGAAATCCGTCGTCGGCGCCTGAAATCGGAAGATGGCGTGGAATATGGAAAATTCCATCCCCGAACGGGTCCCACCTCTCCGGAATGCTACTGCTAGCATCCGCGTCGCAGGGCGGCAACCTAAAGCTGCTGGCGAAAAGCCGCCGTAACCGGGGGCTTTTGTGGGCTGGAGTGCAAAGATTTTCTTAACTATGCCAATTTACCACATGGCGAGGAAATCCGCGCGCGGACTATGGCTCGCGCATTGCCATGGCGAATCATCCGGTTAGAAGGCGGGGTATGTTGGGAGGGCGTTTCGGTAGGCGGCTGGCGCGTCGTGTTCGATGGGCGGCCGCCATGGTGCTGCTGGTGCTGGCCATGCCGGGCGTGGCGCCCGCCGCGGTGGTCAGCGGCATCGATATCGACGACGGCCGTATCATCCTCAATTTCGACGCTGTGGTGCGCAACGCATCCGCCTTCATGCTCGATGCGCCGAACAGGATCGCGGTGGACGTCGAAGGCGTGACGATGAGCAGGCTGTCGGCCGCAGGCGGCGTTGTCGCCCGGCTCCGCATGGGGCAGCGCGATGGCGAGACGACGCGCCTGGTCTTCGATCTGGCGAAGCCGGCGCTGCTTACCGACGGCCATTTCGCGCCCGATGGGCGTTCGCTCATCCTATCGGTTCGCGCGGTCGATCAATCGGTCTTCCATCGTGCGGCCAATGGTGCCCGCCGCTTCTTCACCTCGCCGGACGGCACGCGCGTCGCGCCGCCGAGTCCGGCTGATCGCAGCACGGTGCGCATCCCGCTTAGTCCGTCAAACAAGGTTGCGGGCCTGCCGCTGCCGCCGGTCAGTGGCGCGCGCGGGACGGACCGGCCGCTCGTCGTGATCGACGCCGGCCATGGCGGGCACGATCCGGGCGCGATGTCGCCCGACGGCCTGATGGAAAAGGACGCGGCGCTCGCCATCGCCAAGGCGATCCGCGACGAACTGGTCGAATCCGGGCGGGTGCGGGTGGCAATGACGCGCAGCGACGACCGCTTCCTTGTCCTCTCCGAACGACGCGAGATAGCCAGGCGGCTGCATGCGGACCTGTTCATCTCGATCCATGTCGACAGTGCACCCAATACCGATGCACGCGGGGCGACGATCTACACCCTGTCCGAAGTCTCCTCGGATCGCGTCGCCAGCAACCTTGCGGCGCGCGAGAACCGGGCCGACATATTGAACGGCGTCAATCTGGGCGACGCCAGTTCGGATATCTCGTCGATCCTGATCGATCTTGCGCAGCGCGAGACGATGAACGTCTCCGCCGATTTCGCGACGCTGCTGCAACGCGATCTGTCGAACAAGATCCGGTTCCGCACCAACTTCCACCGCTTCGCGGGGCTGGTGGTGCTGAAGGCGCCTGACGTGCCCTCGATCCTATTCGAAACGGGCTATATCTCGAACCCCGACGATGTGGCGCTGCTCTTCTCCAAGAAATATCAGCGCACGATCGCGAAGGGCGTTCGCGAAGCCGTCGAAACCCATTTCGCGCGCCGTCTTGCGAGCAAATGAGCGGATTCGAGGGCGGAAGCGGCGCAAGTCTGCTGGCAAAACGCCCCGGAAATGCTAGAGCCGCCCCCAATGGACGAGGCCCCGCCCGAAAACCTCCGTATTCGCCTGAAGCGTGGAGCGCACGGCGCAGCCGCCGTGCTGCGCGACGTCTGGGCATCGAAGCTGGCGCGAATCGCAATTGCCGCGGTTGGCCTGCTGCTGATCGCTTGGCTGGTTTTCTGGCTGCTCTTCGCGCGCGGCCTGCCCTCGGCGGATCGGCTGCTAGCCTATGAACCGCCGCTGCCCACCAACATACGCGGGATCAATGGCGCGCCGATCTACAGCTATGCGCGCGAGCGGCGCGTCGAACTCAGCTTCGACGAATTTCCGCCCCTTCTGATTCACGCTTATCTCGCGGCGGAGGACAAGACCTTCTTTCAGCACGGCGGCATCGATCTGCCCGGTCTTGCCGGCGCGGTGATCGATTATGTCAGCAAGATTGGCACGGGCCGACGCGCCAAGGGCGGATCGACGATCACGCAGCAGGTGGCGAAGAACCTCCTCGTCGGCGACGAATATTCGATCCGCCGCAAGATACGCGAGGCGATCCTCGCTTATCGGATTGAGCAGGTGCTGACGAAGCAGCAGATATTGGAACTGTATCTCAACCAGATATTCCTCGGCCGCAATGCCTATGGCGTCCAGTCCGCCGCGCGCGCCTATTTCGACAAGGATGTCGACCAGCTCACTTTGCCCGAGGTCGCCTATCTCGCTATCCTGCCCAAGGGGCCGGCCAATTACGATCCGGTGCGCCATCCCGATCGTGCGCTCGCGCGGCGCAATTATGTGTTGCGCGAGATGCTGGCCAATGGCTGGATCACCGCCGCGCAGCGCGATGCCGCCGCCGCCGCCCCGCTCGGCGCGCTTGCGCGGGCGCACGTCGCCCATAATGAGAAGAACGGTTATTTCATCGAGGCCGTTCGGCGCGAACTGATTGATCGTTATGGCGAGACGGCCGAGGATGGCCCGCACAGCGTCTATGCCGGCGGTCTGTGGGTGCGGACCTCGCTGGACCCGGCGATGCAGACCGCGATGGAGCGGGCGCTGCGCGACGGGCTGGTTCGCTACGATCGCGGCAAGGGGTGGACCGGCACGTCGGGCAGGATCGAGCTGGGCGATGGCTGGCCGAACCGCCTTGCCGGCGTGCGCGTCGGCACCGGCTATGACGATTGGGTGCGCGCGGTCGTCCTGTCGAGGGGCAGGGGCAGCGCCGAGATTGGCTTTACCGACGGATCGACCGGCACGCTGGCCGCCTCCGCCGCGGCGATGCCCAAGCGTGGCGTTGGCGGCCACGCCTTCGATTTCCTGAAGCCGGGCGACGTTATCGTCGTCAAGCGCGAGGGCGGCGCGTGGAGCCTGCGCAGCATTCCCGCCGTTTCGGGCGGCATGCTGGCCGAAAACCCGCATACCGGCCAGGTGCTGGCGATGCAGGGCGGTTTCGACGTTCGCGAATCCTCGTTCAACCGCGCGGTTCAGGCTTTCCGCCAGCCCGGATCGGCATTCAAGCCGGTGGTCTATGCCGCCGCGCTAGACAATGGAATGACCCCGGCGTCGATCGTCGTCGACGGGCCGTTCTGCGTCTATCAATCAGCCAAGCTGGGCCAGAAGTGCTTCCGTAACTTCGCCGGCGGCAACGCCGGCCCGCGCACAATGCGCTGGGGCGTCGAGCAGTCGCGCAACCTGATGACCGTCCGTACCGCGAGCATGACCGGCATGGACAAAGTGGTGGATATGGCGAAAGCGCTGGGCGTCATGCCGCCGGATCATCCCTATCCGCGCGTGCTGGGCATCTCGCTGGGCGCGGGCGACACGACCGTGCTGCGCATGGTCAACGCTTATTCGATCCTGGCCAATCAGGGGCGTGCGCTCTCGCCCACCCTGATCGATTATGTGCAGGACCGGCACGGCAAGGTGATCGCGCGCGCCGACACGCGCCCGTGCGAGGGCTGCAACGCCAAGGATTGGAACGGCAAGCCGATGCCACGCCCCCGCCCGCGCACGAAGCAGGCGATCGATGCGATGACCGCCTATCAGATGCTCCATATCATGGAAGGGGTCGTCAAACGCGGCACAGCGCGGGCGCTCAGCGATATGGGACGGCCGCTGTTCGGCAAGACGGGCACCACGACCGGGCCGACCAACGTCTGGTTTGTCGGCGGATCGGCCGATCTGGTCGCGGGCGTCTATGTCGGCTACGATCAGCCGCGGCCGATGGGCGGCTATGCGCAGGGCGGCACGATTGCGGTGCCGATCTTCAAGCAGTTCGCGCTGACCGCGATGAAGGATATGCCGGTCGTGCCGTTCCGCGCGCCGGAGGGTATCCGGATGGTGCGGATCGATCGCCGCTCGGGCCGCCGCGTTTATGGTGCCTGGCCGGGCACCGATCCCAAGGCGGCGGTGATCTGGGAGGCATTCAAGCCCGAAAGTGAGCCGCGCCGCACGATCCGCCGTGACGAGATCGCCAAGCGTGCCGACGAGGCGGCGGCAGCGCCGCGTAGCGCCGACAGTGATTTCTTGCAAAGAGAGGGCGGGATTTACTAGGCCCCGCCGCGAGCGAAGCGGGCTCGTCCCGCGCCGCTCGCCATGATGTTCTTGTGGAGTTTTCGAAGATGCGCGCCGAGGCGCAAGCCCATGTCGACCAGATCAACGATGCGCTGGCCCTCCTGCGCCGGTTCCTCGATTGGGATCGCGCGCTCCGGCGGCTCGATGAACTGAACGCGCGCGTCGAGGATGCGGCGCTGTGGGACGATCCGAAATCGGCCCAGGCGCTGATGCGCGAGCGTCGTCGGCTCGATGAGGCGATCGGCGCGACGCGCGCGATCGAGAGCGAGCTGAACGATACGGTCGAGCTGATGGAGATGGCGGAGGCCGAAGGCGACAGCGCCATGGTGGACGAGGCTGTGGTTAGCCTCGGCGGGCTTGCCGAACGGGCCGAGCGCGACAAGGTGGCGGCGCTACTCGCGGGTGAGGCCGACGCCAACGACACCTATATCGAGGTGAACGCTGGCGCGGGCGGCACCGAAAGCCAGGACTGGGCCGAAATGCTCCAGCGCATGTATACGCGCTGGGCGGAGCGGCACGGCATGAAGGTCGAGCTGGTCGATTATCATGCGGGCGAGCAGGCGGGGATCAAGTCCGCCACGCTGATCCTGAAGGGCGAGAACGCCTATGGCTATGCCAAGACCGAGAGCGGCGTGCATCGCCTCGTCCGCATCAGTCCCTATGACAGCTCCGCCCGGCGGCATACCAGCTTCGCCAGCGTCTGGGTTTATCCCGTGATCGATGACAGCATCGATATCGACGTGCAGGAAAAGGACCTGAAGATCGATACCTATCGTTCGTCGGGCGCGGGCGGGCAGCACGTCAACACCACCGATTCGGCGGTACGAATCACCCATATTCCGACGAACATCATCGTCGCCTGCCAGACGCAGCGCTCGCAGCACAAGAACCGCGCCGAGGCGATGAAGCAGCTCAAGGCGCGCCTCTATGAACTGGAGCTTCGCAAACGCGAGGAGGAGGCGATGGCCACCAACGCCACCAAGTCCGACATCGGCTGGGGGCACCAAATCCGATCCTACGTCCTTCAGCCCTATCAGTTGGTGAAGGACCTGCGCACCGGCGTCACGTCCACCGCGCCGTCGGACGTTCTGGACGGCGCTCTCGATCCGTTCATGGCGGCGGCGCTCTCGCAGCGCGTCACCGGTGAGACGGTGGATGTCGAGGATGTCGACTGAGATGGCATTGGCGATGCCTGTCACGATGCGATGGACCGCCGCGCTGATGGCGTTAGCGCTCGCCGCATGTCATGGCGGGCAGCCGATGGCGGACGAGGATGTGCCGTCCAAGGCCTTCCCGCCCGCCGATCGCCCGGTCGCCCCGATCGTCACCAGTCGCTTCTCGACCGAGGAAGCGCGCGATCGGCTGCGCGAGGCGGACAGGGTGATGAACCGCTCGGGCGTGAAGCGGGGCATGACCGTCGCCGATATCGGCGCGGGCGAAGGCTATTATACCGTACGCCTCGCCGCGCGGGTCGGCGCCGACGGCAGGGTTCTCGCGCAGGATGTCGTTCCGGCGGTGCGCGATAAGCTGGCCGAGCGCGTCAATCGCGAGCGGCTGGACAATGTCAGCGTGAAGCTGGGCGAGCCGGCCGATCCCAAATTGCCGGCGCACAGCTTCGACCGCATCTTTCTCGTCCACATGTATCACGAGATCGGATCGCCCTACGAATTTCTGTGGCGGCTGCGGCCCGCGCTGATGCCGGACGGTGAGGTGGTGGTGGTCGATTCGGATCGGCCGACCTCGCAGCATGGCACGCCGCCCGCTTTGCTCGACTGCGAGATGCGTGCCGTCGGCTATGAGCGGGTGGGCGGCGAGCCGCTGTCGGTGAACGGCTATATCGCGCTCTATGCCGCCAAGGGGCCACGCCCCGCGCCGGAGGCGATCAAACCCTGCCATATGGCCGATTGAGGGCGGGGCGCTTTGCCGCCGCTTGTCGAGATTAGCAACCATCACCCCGACGAAAGTCGGGCCCATGGATTCGGCTCGCTTTCTTATCGATCGGACCGCCGCCTAAGGATTCCGGCTTCCGCCGGAATGACGGATGGGCATATGTGTGGGAAAATCAGGACGTTCGTCATCCCGGCGCAAGCCGGGATGACGAGAAGGGGCAGGATCAGAAGCGGAACTGGCCGAAGAGGCCGAATTCGCTGTACGTGCCGTCGATCGATCCGCCGATATTGCCGTTCGACGTGGACAGGATGCCGTTGTCGGCCTTGTCACGCTTGTAGACCAGCGCGAGGTCCACAATCTTCGCTGGGCTATATTGGATGCCGACGTTGTAATAGTGATCCTTGAAGTCGGACACGGTATCCTTCCTCGGCTTCACCCAGTCATAGCGGCCGAAAATGCTCCATTTGGGTAGCGGCGAGACCGATCCGAACACCGAATAGCCCTCGGCCTTGTCCTCGACGACCGACGTGACCTGCGTCCAGTTTTTCGCGGAGAAATATTCCCCGCCCACGGTGAATAGCTTGGTCTTGTAGGCGATGAGGGCGTTGAGGCGATTCGCACGGTGATGCGTGATCGCGTCCTGCTGGTCCTTGCCGAGCTTGCCGGTATAACCACCGACGCCGACGTTGAAGCCCTTATAAGCCACCGAGATGCGGCCTTCGAGGTCGATCGTCTTGGTGAACTTCGGATCGCGATAGCCCGCGCCGTCGATCGCCGACACCTGATAGCTGACTAGCCCGTCGGCGAATTCGCCCATCACGTGCACGCCCCAGTCGGCCGAGGTGCCGAACTTGGTGCGGTCAGCCAGCGTGTTTTCGATATGCCGATAACCATACAGTCCTTCGGCATAGGGAATCCACGGCAGGTCGGCGGCGCCGAGGCGAATCACCAGCGCCTTATCGAGCTTCGCCTGCAAATAAGCCTTTTTCACGTAGAGGCCCTTGCCGATCGTCGAGCCGTTGGTGCCGACCACGCTGTCGATGTCGGTGGTGATGTTGCCCGAGAAGACGTCGTTGAACTTGTGATCGACACCCAGATAGAAGCGTTTGATCAGGAAACCGCCATCATGCTCCGTCTCCTGGCCGTTCACCTCGCGCTTGACCGAGCTGACGTTGAAATACATCCGGCCGCTGATGCTGGTGTCGTCGAACCATTTCGGTTTGTCCTTGGGTGCCCTCGCCATGGCGGTCTGCACCTGATCGGGAATCTGCTGGACCTGCGCCTGCGCTGCCTGGGCTTGTTGGGCGGCGGCTTCGGCCTGCGCGCGGGTTTCACGCTGGGCGGCGTCCTGCGCGTCCAGACGGGCGCGGAGCGATTCGATCTCGGCGCGCAGCGTGCCGATTTCCCGCTGTGAGGCGGCTGACGCCTTCGGCGTCATCTGAGCGGCGGCCGGCGTGGCCGCGATGGTGAGGGCAAGCGCCCCCATGCCCGCTCCCGCGAGCAGGGAAATAGTATGATGCATTGATGAACCCCTATAAGGCCCGGCTCATTCACCGCCGGGACGCGGGCCTGTTAGCCATCGATTATGACAGATTGATGTAATCGCTGATTAGATCGTATAATCATCCTATTTGTATTGCTGAATTATACTCACGCTCGATATCTATACTTGTCACGATTATGTAACAGAGCCCTCCTAGGGGGTGGTTTCTGCCGGGGGACAGACATATCCGGCATCCGGAGACTCGCATATGTTCAAGAAGATGACGGTCGCGCTCGGCGCGGCCATGGTCCTCGTCCAGGGGGCACAGGCGGCGGATATTTCGGGGGCGGGTGCAACCTTCCCCGCGCCGATCTATGCGAAATGGGCCGAGGCGTATCGCGCCCAGACGGGTATCGGTCTTAATTATCAGGCGATCGGCTCAGGTGGCGGCATCAAGCAGATCAAGGCGAAAACGGTTGCGTTCGGCGCGTCGGACAAGCCGTTGAAGCCTGCCGAACTCAATGAGGCGGGTCTGTATCAGTTTCCCACGGTGATGGGCGGCGTCGTACCGGTCATGAACCTGCCTGGTGTGAAGCCCGGCCAGGTGCACCTGACGGGCGCGGTGCTCGCCGACATTTATCTCGGCCGCGTCAATAAGTGGAATGCGCCGCAGATCGCCGCGCTGAACAAGGGTGTGCGGCTGCCCAACCTGCCCATCACCGTCGTTCACCGGTCGGACGGGTCGGGCACGTCTTTCCTCTTCACCTCTTATCTGTCGATGAAAAATCCGCTCTGGGCGAAGCAGGTGGGCGCGAGCGACTCAGTGCAGTGGCCGACGGGCATCGGTGGCAAGGGCAATGACGGCGTCGCCGCGATGGTACGCCAGACGGTCGGCTCGATCGGCTATGTCGAATATGCGTATGCCAAGCAGAACGGGTCGACCTTCGCGCTGCTCCAGAACAAGGCGGGCAAGTTCCCGGCGCCGACGGCGGCCAATTTCGCGGCGGCCGCGGCGGGCGCGAAATGGGCCGCAGCGCCCGGCAACTATATCCTGCTGCTCGATCAGCCCGGTGCGAACGCCTGGCCGATCACCGGCGCCACCTTCATCCTGCTCCACAAGAATCAGGCCGATGCCGCCAGCGGCGCCAGCGTGCTGAAATTCTTCGACTGGGCATACAAGAATGGCGACAAGCAGGCTGTCGCGCTCGATTATGTGCCGATGCCCGCCGGGGTGAAGGCGCTGGTCCGCAAGCAGTGGGCCGCATCGATCAAGGCAGGCGGCAAGCCCGTCTACGTCGCGCGCTGATAGCCCGCGCATATCCGAAGGACCGGCAGGGCGCCCCATGCGGGCGGCCTGCCGGCAACGGGTGGACCTGATGACGAGCTATGTCCAAGTGAAAGCATTGAAGCCGGTACAAGGCAGGGCCGGCGAGACAATCTTCCGCACTCTCTGCCTTGCTTCGGCGACATTGCTGCTCGCTGCCCTGGCCGGGGTGGTGATCTCGCTCGCGATCGGTGGCTGGCCGGCCTTCCGCACCTTCGGCTTCGGCTTTCTTATGTCGAGCGAGTGGAACCCGGTGACAGAGGTTTACGGCGCGGCGGGGCCGATCGTCGGTACGCTGATCACCTCTTTCCTCGCGCTCGCCTTCGCCCTGCCATTGGCGATGGGAGTCGCGGTTTTCCTTACAGAATTCTGCCCGCGTGCGTTCGCGCGTCCGATCGCGATCGCGGTTGAACTGCTCGCCGGCATTCCTTCGATCGTCTACGGCATGTGGGGCCTGTTCGTGCTCGCCCCCTGGTTCGCCACGCATGTTCAGCTCCCATTACTGATGAGCGCGGAGTCGGGATCGTGGCAGGACAAGCTGTTCGCGGGCGTGCCCAACGGGGCGAATATCTTCACCGCCTCGGTGATCCTGGCGACCATGATCCTGCCCTACATGGCGGCTGTGTTCCGCGAATTGTTCCTGACGGTGCCGCCGCAGGTGCGCGAGGCTGCCTATGGGCTCGGCTGCACCTCGTTCGAAGCGGTACGCGCCGTGATCGTGCCCTATGTCCGCAAGGGGCTGGCCGGGGTCATCATGCTCGGCCTTGGCCGCGCATTGGGCGAGACGATGGCGGTGACGTTCATCATCGGCAACGCGCATGGTTTCCCCGATTCGCTCTTCTCGTCAGGATCGACGATTGCCTCAACGATCGCGAACGAATTCACCGAGGCGACGGGCGAGATGCACACGGCCGCGCTGATCGCGCTCGGCCTCGTCCTCTTCCTCATCACTTTCGGGGTGCTCGCTATCGCGCGGCTCCTGCTCGGGAGGCAAAGACCATGAGCGCACGCGCGGCCAGACGGCGCGCCGTCAACCTGCTGTTCGTCGCCGGCTGCGGCATAGCCACACTCGTAGCGCTGGCGGCGCTGGCGATGATCCTCTGGTCGCTTGTGACGCAGGGGATCGGCGGGATCGACCTCAAGATTTTCACGATGACGCAGCCGGCGCCGGGATCGGTCGGCGGCCTTGCCAACGCGATCATGGGGTCCTTGCTGATGTGTGCGGGCGCGATGCTGATCGCGGTGGTGATCGGCATCCTTGCCGGCACCTGGCTCGCCGAATATGGCGGGGACACTGCCTACGGGCAGGTCGTTCGCTTCCTGAATGACGTGCTGCTCTCGGCGCCGTCGATCCTCGTCGGGCTGTTCGTCTATGAGTTGCTGGTGCGGCCATTCCACGGCTTTTCGGGCTATGCCGGCGCGGTGGCGCTGGCATTGCTCGCAATGCCGATCGTGACACGAACGACGGAGGATATATTACGGCTCCAGCCGCATAGCCTGCGCGAAGCGGGCATGGCGCTCGGCGCATCGCGCGCCTTCGTTATCCGCCGGGTTATCTGGCGCGCGGCAGGGGCGGGGCTGTTGACCGGCGTGCTGCTGGGTTTCGCGCGGATCAGCGGGGAGACGGCGCCCTTGCTCTTCACCTCGCTCGGCAACCAGTTCTTCAGCATGGATATGTCGCAGCCGATGGCGAGCCTGCCGACTACCATCTTCCAGTTCGCGCTGTCCGCCTATGACGATTGGCGCCGGCTCGCCTGGGTGGGGGCGCTGCTGATCGCCGCTGCCGTCCTCTTCATCAACATCGTCGGGCGGATGCTCGCCCGGGAGACGCATCGCCCATGACAGATATCGCAACCTTCGCCGAAGAAGCGTGCAGCCTGATCGCGCCGCCCGCCGAGGAATTGATCCTCGATACGCAGAAGCTCGATTTCTTCTACGGCAAGACGCAGGCGCTCCACGGCGTCGATCTGCCTATCGCACGCCACCGGATCACCGCGCTGATCGGTCCGTCGGGCTGCGGCAAATCGACGCTGCTGCGCGTGCTCAACCGCATCTATTCGCTCTATCCGGGGCAGCGGGCCGAAGGACGCATCCTACTCGACGGCGAGGACGTCTTGCCCGGCAATGGCAGCCGCGGGATCGAGGTGGCGCATCTACGTTCGCGCATCGGCATGGTGTTTCAGAAACCGACACCCTTTCCGATGTCGATCTATGACAATATCGCGTTCGGCGTCCGCCTCTATCAGCGCAAGAGCCGTGCCGAGATGGACGAGATCGTCGAACGTGCACTGCATCGCGCCGCGCTGTGGGACGAGGTGAAGGATAAGCTGCACACATCGGGTCTCGGTTTGTCGGGTGGGCAGCAGCAGCGGCTGTGCGTCGCCCGTGGCATCGCCGTCGAGCCCGAGATATTGCTGCTCGACGAGCCGGCCTCGGCGCTCGATCCGATCTCGACGGCGAAGCTTGAAGCGACCTTGCTGGAGCTGAAGGAAGACTTCACGATCGTCATCGTCACGCATAACCTGCAACAGGCGGCGCGCATCTCGGATCACACAGGCTTCATGTTCCTCGGCCGGATGATCGAGTTCGGTCCCACTTCCGAACTCTTCTCCACCCCCCGCCTCGCGCGGACGCGCGATTATGTAACGGGGCGGTTCGGATAATTTTAGAGGGCAAAGGAAATGCCAGTCCTTCGTTAAAACTGGGATGACCCGAGGGTCGTGAGAGACGCCGCCTTACCGCTACACCCGCTCGACGATCAGGGTCGTGCTCTCGGCGCCGGTGATCCGGACCTGCGCGCCGAGGGGGGTGTCGGGGCCAGTAGCATTCCAGACGCCATCGCCAACCTTCACCCGTCCGCGGCCGCCGAGGATCGGTTCGATCACCGTCACCGTTTCACCTACCATGCGCGCGATGCGATCGTTCAGCATCGGGTCGCTCGACGGCATCGGGTTCGTTTGCATCCAGCGGCGTGCGGCATAGACTGCCGCTACCGCCGCGACCGCGAACAGGCACGCCTGCGCCACGCCGCCGATCCCGAACAGGAAGGTGACGATGCCCACCAGCGCCGCCGCCGCCGCCATCCAGATCAGGAAGAAGCCCGGCGCAAGTATCTCGGCGATGCCGAGCAGCAGCGCGCCAATCAGCCACCACCAATATGCCTCCAGCGCGATGCCGCCTATCTCCATAGCCGCCTCACGCCTGCTCGAACGGGCCGGGGCGGCGCGGACGCGGCGGGGGAGGGGCAGGCGGGGCCATGTTCTCGCCGCCGCCCAGCGCTTCCTTCGCCAGCGCGCCGATGCCGCCGAGCGTGCCGATGAGCTGCGTCGCTTCCACCGGGAAGAGGATAGTCTTGGCGTTCGGCGAGGTCGCGAACTCGCTCACCGCCTCGACATATTTCTGCGCCACGAAATAGTTGATCGCCTGCGCGCTGCCATTCTCGATCGCATCGGACACCATCTGCGTCGCCTTCGCTTCCGCCTCGGCCGAACGCTCGCGCGCCTCGGCGTCGCGGAAAGCGGCCTCGCGCCGGCCCTCCGCCTCCAATATCTGCGACTGCTTCTGCCCTTCGGCGCGCAGGATTTCGGATGCGCGCAGTCCCTCGGCCTCGAGGATGGCGGCACGCTTTTCGCGCTCGGCCTTCATTTGGCGGGCCATCGAGTTGACGATGTCCTGCGGCGGGCGGATGTCCTTCACCTCGACGCGCGTGATCTTCACGCCCCAGGCGGTGGTCGCATGATCGACGACGCTCAGTAGCCGGGCGTTGATCTCGTCGCGCTTCGACAGCGTCTCGTCGAGGTCCATCGACCCCATCACCGTGCGCAAATTGGTGGTGGTGAGCTGGAGGAGTGCGAAATGCAGGTCCGACACCTCGTAGGCGGCCTTGGCGGCGTCGAGCACCTGGAAGAAAACAACGCCGTCCACCGACACCATCGCATTGTCGCGGGTGATGATTTCCTGCCCCGGAATGTCGACCACCTGCTCCATCATGTTCACGCGGCGGCCGACGCGGTAGAAAAAAGGCATGTAGAAGTTGAAGCCGGGATGGGCGACCGCGACGAACCTGCCGAAATATTCGATCGTATATTGATAGCCTTGTCGCACGACCTTGATCCCCGAAAAGAGGAACATCACCGCGAGCGCCACCAGAACCAGCGCGAACAGACCCATATCGCTTCCCCCACGGAATTTCGTGGAAGTGATCTTGCCCTGTCGGCGCGGCCCATCCAACCATAATCGGCATGAGGGAGGAATTATGATGCGTGATATCGGATGGGTGCGATCGGCCTTGTTTTTGCCCGCCTCCAACGCGCGGGCGATCGAGAAGGCGCGCGGGCTGGCGTGCGACATGGTGCTGTTCGATCTGGAAGACGCGGTGAAGGCGGAAGACAAGGCCCGTGCCCGCACGGCGGCGGTGGAAGCGGTGGCGGGCGATTATGGCGGCCGCCCGCTCGCCATCCGCCTGAACGGCGCAGGGACCGGCTGGCAGGCGGACGACATCGCCGCCGTCCGGTCGTCGCGCGCGGATTTCGTCGTCGCGCCGAAGGTCGAAAGCGCGGCGGACGCGACGCGGGTCGCGCAGGCATCGGGCAAGCCCCTGCTGACGATGATCGAAACGCCGGCTGGTCTGCTGGCTGCGTCCGCGATCGCCGCCGTGCCGGGTGTGCAGGGGTTGATCGCGGGGACGAACGACATCGCCGCCGCGCTCCGCCTGCCGCCGGGCGAGGGGCGGGCGGGGTTGACGCTCGCGCTCCAGACGATCGTGCTCGCCGCGCGGGCGCATGGCGCGCTCGCGCTCGACGGGGTGTGGAACCGGCTCGACGATCCTGAGGGTTTCGAGGCCGAATGTCGCGAGGGGCGCGCCTTCGGCTTCGACGGCAAGACGCTGATCCACCCGAACCAGATCGCCGCCGCCAATACCGTCTTCGCCCCCGACGCGGCGGAGGTGGAGGAAGCGCGCGCCCTTATCGCCGCGGCGACCGGCGGCGCCGAGCGTTTCCGGGGGCGGATGATCGAGGGGATGCACGTCGAATCCGCGCGCCGCCTGCTCGCCATGGAAGAGGCGGGGGGTAGCAAGACGGCACCGCTGCCCCTATAGAGCCGCCTCGACTCCTTGCATGGGTTATCCGCGTCACATGGACATCAGCCTCGGCCTCACTTTCGACGACGTCCTCCTCCGCCCCGCCGAGTCCGAAATAGTGCCGAGCCAGGCCGATACCCGCACGAAGGTGACGCGCGAGATCGGCCTTACTATCCCCATCCTCTCCTCCGCGATGGACACCGTGACCGAGGCGGACATGGCGATCGTGATGGCGCAGCTTGGTGGCATCGGCGTCCTCCATCGCAATCTGTCGATCGAGGAACAGGCCGCCGCCGTGCGCGCGGTGAAGCGCTTCGAATCGGGCATGGTCGTCAACCCGATCACGATCGCGCCGACGCAGACGCTGGCGGAAGCGCGTGCGCTGATGGCGGGGCACCGCATCTCGGGCATCCCGGTGGTGGAGAAGGGCGGCAAGCTGGTGGGCATCCTCACCAACCGCGACGTACGCTTCGCCGAAAATCCGAAGCAGCCGGTCGCCGAGCTGATGACGAGCCAGAATCTGGCGACCGTCTCGCCCGGCGTCAGCCAGGACGAGGCGCGGCGCCTGCTCCACCAGCGGCGGATCGAGAAATTGCTGGTGGTGGATGATGCGTATCGCTGCATCGGCCTCATCACCGTCAAGGACATGGAAAAGGCAGTTACCTATCCCGCCGCGACGAAGGATGGTTCGGGCCGGCTGCGCGTCGCCGCCGCGACGACGGTGGGCGACAAGGGTTTCGAGCGGACCGAGGCGCTGATCGACGCCGAATGCGACCTGATCGTGATCGACACCGCGCACGGCCACAACAAGGATGTCGCGCGCGCGGTGGAGCGGGTGAAGCGGCTGTCCAACACGGTGCAGGTGGTCGCGGGCAATGTCGCGACGGCGGAGGCGACGCGCGCGCTTATCGACGCGGGCGCGGACGGCGTGAAGGTGGGCATCGGCCCCGGATCGATCTGCACCACGCGCGTCGTCGCGGGCGTCGGCGTGCCGCAGCTTACCGCCGTGCTGGAATCGGCGGAGGAAGCGGCGAAGTCGGGCGTGCCGGTGATCGCCGATGGCGGTCTGCGGACCTCGGGCGATCTGGCGAAGGCGCTGGCGGCGGGCGCGTCGACGGTGATGATCGGATCGCTTCTGGCGGGCACGGACGAGGCGCCGGGCGAGACGTTCCTCTATCAGGGCCGCACCTATAAGAGCTATCGCGGCATGGGATCGGTGGGTGCGATGGCGCGCGGCTCGGCCGACCGCTATTTCCAGCAGGACATCAAGGATCAGCTGAAGCTGGTGCCCGAGGGGATCGAGGGGCAGGTGCCTTATAAGGGGTCCGTGACCGATGTGATCCATCAGCTTGTCGGCGGCGTGAAGGCGGCGATGGGCTATACCGGCGCGGCGACGATCCCGGATTTGCAGAAGAAGGCCCGCTTCGTCCGCATCACCAATGCGGGCTTGCGCGAGAGCCACGTCCACGACGTGACGATCACGCGCGAGGCGCCCAATTATCACAATCGGTAACGGCCGATGACCCCCGCCGCGCGCGCGCAGGCGGCGATCGAGCTGCTGGACGAGATCATCCGCGCCGCCCGCGACGGCGGGGCGGCGGCGGACACGCTGATCGCGCGCTATTTCAAGACGCGGCGCTATGCGGGCGCGAAGGACCGGCGCGCGGTGCGCGAACTGGTCTATCGCGCGATCCGCCGCGCGGGCGAACGCCCCGAAAGCGGGCGGGCCGCGCTGATCGGGCTGGCGGCGGAGGATGCGGCGCTGGCCGCCCTGTTCGACGGATCACCGCACGGCCCCACGCCGATCACGCCTGACGAACCGCGCGCCGCTCCGGGCATTGTGCCGGCATGGCTGCTCGGTCGCTTCGCCGCCTCGCTCGATTCAGCGGAATTGCTCGCATTGCTCGGCCGTGCGCCGCTAGACCTGCGCGTCAATCGATTGAAGGCGACGCGTGAAGCCGTGCGCGTGCGCCTGCCTGAAGCGGAGCCGACGCCGCGCGCTCCCGATGGCCTCCGCCTGCCCGAAGGCACGCGCGTCGAGGCACTCGACATCTGGGCCGAAGGGCTGATCGAGGTGCAGGACGAGGGGAGCCAACTCGTCACTCGTGCCGCCCATGCCGCGCCGGGCATGACCGTGATCGATCTCTGCGCCGGCGCGGGCGGTAAGACGCTTGCCCTTGCGGCCGCGATGGCGGGCGAGGGGCGACTGATCGCCTGCGATGTCGATCGCGCGCGGCTGTCCCGTCTCGCGCCTCGGGCGACACGCGCGGGTGCGACCGGTATCGAGACGCGATTGCTCAATGGTGGGCGCGAGGCCGAGGCCCTTGCCGACCTCGAAGGACAGGCCGATGTCGTGCTTGTCGACGCGCCTTGCTCGGGCACCGGAACGTGGCGGCGTAATCCCGAAGTGCGCTGGCGGCTCGATCCTGCGCGGCTGGAGCGGCTCGCGGGCATGCAGGTACGGTTGCTCGATCTCGCCGAGCGCCTTGTCCGGCCGGGCGGGGCGCTCGTCTACATCGTCTGCTCGCTGCTCGATGAGGAAGGGGCAGGACAAGCGGCCGATTTCCTCGCGCGCCATCCCGGCTGGACGGCGGGCGATCCGATCGGCGAAGGGCGGCCGCACGGACCCGGTCGCCGGCTGACCTCCGCGTATGACGGGACCGACGGCTTTTTCGTCGCGAGACTATGCCGGCCATGCTAGAGACGCGCAAAGAGACACTGCCGGAGCTGTTGATGCGTTTTTCCCCGATAGCGATCGCCCTTTCGCTAACATTGGCGGCGACGTCGAGCGCGGTGATCGGGCAGAAGCCCGACGATCAGATCAATCCCCGTTCGGTGACACTTCTCCAGAAGGGTGAAGCGTTGCGCCGTGCAGGCAATCTCAGCGCGGCGACCGATACGCTGGAAACGGCACTCGCCGTCGATCCGCGCAATCGCGCCGCTTATATCGCGCTGGCACGCGTGGCGCAGGCGCAATCGCTGCCCGGCAAGGCGATCCGCCTCTATTTCGAGGCGTTGCAGATGGAGCCGAATGACCTGACCGCGCTCGCCGGGCAGGGCGACGCGATGGTCCAGAAGGGCGCGGTCGAGCGGGCGAAGCAGAATCTCGCGCGGATCCGGCAGCTCTGCAAGAAGGATTGCAACGCCGCGACCCAACTCGCCGCCGCCATCGCCAAGGGACCACCCCCCGCGATCGTCACCGCGCAGGAGACGACCAAGGTGCCGCCCAAGGGCGAAGAAGAGGCCACGAAGAAGCCTTAAGCGCAGCTCATCGCCCGCGCGACGGCGACATAATCCGCTACCGCCAGCGTTTCGGCGCGGCGGCTGGCGTCTATGCCCACCCGATCGAGCGCAGCGAGCGCGCCGGGCAGGCCCTTGAGGCTCTGGCGCAGCATTTTGCGGCGTTGGCCGAAGGCGGCGGCGGTCAGCGCTTCGATCGTCGTGACGCGCACGCCGGCGGGCGCCTCGGTGGGCACGACGTGGACGATCGCCGACATTACCTTGGGCGGCGGCACGAAGGCCGAGCGGTGGACATTGAGCGCGAGCACAGGTCGCGCGCGCCACTGGGCGAGCACCGCCAGCCGGCCATAGGCCGATGTGCCCGGTTTTGCCACGATCCGCTCCGCAACTTCCTTCTGGAACATCAAGGTCATCGAGCGCCACCAGGGCGGCCAGGCGGGTGTCGTTAGCCAGCGAACGAAGAGCGCGGTGCCGACATTATAGGGCAGGTTGGCGGCGATATGTGCGCCGTCCCCCGCCTCAGCCCGTTCGTCTATCGCCAGTGCATCGCCGGCGATGACGCGCAGCCGCCCGCCGGCGGCTTCCGCCAACTCGGCCAAAGCGGGCAGGCAGCGCGCATCGCGCTCGACCGCGACGACCTTCGCATCCGCGCGGAGCAGCGCGCGCGTCAGCCCGCCGGGGCCCGGGCCGACCTCATAGACGATCTCGCCCGACAATGGGCCGGGCACGCGGACGATCCTGTCGAGCAATTGCTCGTCGAGCAGGAAGTTCTGGCCGAGCGCGCGCGTGGCGGCGAGCCCGTGCCGCGCGATCACCTCGCGCAATGGTGGCAGGGTCGCCAGTCGGTCGTCGCTCACGCTTGGCTGCGGTGCCAGGCGCAGCGGCCGGCCAGCTCGATCGCGGCGATCATCGCGCCCGGATCGGCGCAGTTCTTGCCCGCGATCTCGAAGGCGGTGCCGTGATCGGGCGAGGTGCGGACGATCGGCAGGCCCAGCGTCATATTGACGCCCTCGTCGAAATGCAGTGTTTTCAATGGAATCAGCGCTTGGTCATGATAGAGGCAGAGCGCCGCGTCGTAACGCATCCGTGCGCGAGGGTGGAACATAGTGTCGGCGGCGAGCGGGCCGATCACGTCCATCCCGCTCTCGCGCAATAGTTCGAGCGCGGGGATGACGATCTCGATCTCTTCACGGCCGAGCGCCCCCTGTTCGCCGGCATGCGGGTTAAAGCCAGCGACGGCGAGGCGTGGGGCGGCGATCCCGAAATCGCGTTGCAGGCCCCGCGCGGTCGCGTTCGCCTTGGCGACGATCAGGTCGATCGAAAGCAGAGCCGCCACCTCGGCAAGGGGGACATGCGTGGTGACGGGCACGGTACGCAGACTGGGGCCGGCGAGCATCATTGCGACGTTGGACGCCGAGACGCCGCAGCGCTCGGCCACGAACTCGGTCTGGCCCGGATGGGTAAAGCCGATCGCGTAGAGCTGGGCCTTCGAGACAGGCCCCGTGACCAACGCTCCAGCAGCGCCCGATCGCGCCAAACCTGCCGCCATTTCCAGCGCGTCGAGCGAGCAGCGCGCACCGGCCATGTCGGGCTGGCCCGGTGCGATGATCCCGGCATCTTCGACTTGGAGGAGCGGCAGGGCCTCATCGAAAACGGCCGGCGCGTCGGCTGGGGAGGAGATGCGCCGCACCGGCCCGTCCCACACGGCGGAGACCGAGCGCGCGTCGCCGATGGCGAAGAAGGTGAGGAGGCCGCGTTCCTTGCGGTGCAGCCACGCCTTCGCGACGATTTCCGGCCCAATGCCGGCGGGGTCGCCCAAGGCTACGGCCAGAGGGCTCACCGCGCAGCGCTCACCGATAATCGACCACGGCATCGCGCCGCAGATCGCGCAGATAGCGCTGGGCGCGGCGATTGACGCGTTCCTCCTCCATCTGTGCATAAATCTGGTCGAACGAAGGGCCTTGCGCGCTCTGTGCCTCGTCGCGTCCGCACAGAACGAGCGCGCGCACGCCTTCCTCCAGCGATCCGAAGGGCGGTGTCGCCTGGCCGACCTGGAGGCCCAGCATCATCTCCTGAAGCTGCGGCGGCAGATCGCGCACCTTGATATCGTCATTGTCGACCACCTCGGCGCCGGCCTTCTTGGCGGCCTCGTCGGCTTGGCCGCAGCCATGGATACCCTTCACGATCTCGGCGAACTGCGCGACCTTCGGTGTCGCCGATTCACGGGTCGCACCCTTGGGGAAGGTGATCGAAAGCTGCTTGAGCGCAAGCACCGCATCGCGCGGATCGGCAGTCAGCACCTGCCGCTTGTCGACCAGCACGATGATCGAATAGCCGCCCGCGACGGGGATCGGGCCACTGATCTGTCCAGGCTGGAGCGTCTGCGCGGCTTCGGCGAGCGGCGCGGGAATTTGCTCGGCACGCACCCAGCCCAGATCGCCACCCACCGCTGCTGTGGAGGCTTCGGAATATTGGCGCGCATAGGCGACGAAGGAGGCGCCTTTGCGAATCTGTTCCATGATCCGCTCGGCATTGGCGAGCGTTTGATCTTTGGTAGCAGGCGTGCTCGATAGGAATATTTCGCCGATATGATATTCCTGCGCGCCCTTTGATGCCTTCAGCCGGTTCAGCACCGACTGAACTTCCTCTTCACCGACATTGACGAACGGCTCGACCTTACGGCCCAGCACGCGCCGCCACGCCATCTCGCCCTCGATCTGGCGTTTCAGCGACGCTGCGCTCGATCCCTGCTCGGTCAGGAATTTGGCGAATTCTTCGGGCGTCTTCTTGAAATTGGTGGCGACGCGATGGAAGGTCTGATCGATCTCCTCCTTGGAAATCGTGATGTCCTGCGCCTTCGCCTCCTGAATCTGGAGCGTCTCGTCGATCAGGTTGCGCAGCACCTGCAGCTTGAGGCGCTGTTTCTCCTCGCCTTCGATCTTGCCGCCATTCGCCGCCAGCACCAGCGCCAGGCGCTGATCGACATCGGTGTCGGTGATGATCGATCCGTTGACGATTGCGGTCGCCTTGTGGACCGTCGGGTCCGAATCGCCGAAGATCGTAAGATCGGATGGCAGGTTCAGCCCGGTTTCGGGCTGCTGCGGCGCGTCGTCATTGGCTGGCGTCTGTGCCAGCGCGGCGGCCCAGGCACCGGCGATCAACATCCCGGCTCCGCCCAGCAGCGCCATCTTCCTCAACTGTCGCGTCAAACTCTTACCCCATCGGCTCGCGCCATTGATGTGGAGCCCCCGCTGCTCCATCGCGCCTGAACCCACGCTTAGCGGCCCAGGTTCTTGAACGCCAGCCGTAGCAGGAATGTGTTGCCCTGCCGTGCGTCGCCGGTGCTTTCATAATCGCGTCGCCATGTCACGCCAAGCTCCAGACAATCGTCGTCATAGAGGAGGCCGAGGCGGTGGCGCACCGGGGAAAAACCGTCGGAAACTGAAAGCGGGTCCTCGCCGCGCCCGGTGAGGTCCACCACGGTCGATCCGAAGACCGACCAGTAGCGCGCGAATTGCAGCCGGCCGCCCAGCCGTATCTCCTCGCGATCGCGCAGATCCTCATAGGTGGGATCGATATTGCGATTAAGCCTCAGATAGCCCGCCATCACATAGGTGCGCCGGCTGCCGAGCGTCAGGTCCACCTCGTTGCGGCGAATCTGGAGATTGTCCTTGTCGAGCCGGTAACGGTGGGTGATATCGACGAAATTGCCATATTTGATCGTCGTCCGCCCGACGATGTCGGACAGCCGGTCGGACAGGCCGGTGCCGTCGGGAAAGATGCTCGTCCGGTTGTTTAGGCGATAGCTTTGGCCTACGATCGTGCGGAATGAAAAGCGCGGCAGATCGAACGCCCATTCGAAGCCGTAGGTGACGCGGCTACCATCCTCCCAACGGTCGTAACCGGGAAAGCGATTGAGCGCAAACAGGTTCGAATCCTCGAGATCGACCGCGCGCGCATCCTCGTTCGGTATGCCGAGGTTGCGCGTCGGCGGCGTTGCGACGAGTTGGACGCGCGGCGTGAATATCTGCGTGCCGCCCATGAATTCACCGATCAGGGGCCAGCGCAGGTCCGCAGCCAGTGCGCCGATCGCGCGCGCCTGCCAGCCGGCATCGCCGCGATAGCTGGGCGTCACCGTGTTGGCGATATCAGCAGTGTGATAGACGTCGACACGGCTGTAGGCAGTGAGCGTCAACTCCTGCCCCAAGGGCGTGTAGCGCCTCAGGTCCCAGCGCGCGCCGGCGAAGGCGCGCTGCGTGTCCTGCCCGGCGGTGCGCAGGATAGCGAGGCTGTTCGCCTGAAGCTGTATGACTCCGCCCAGCAGCGGATCGGCGATGCGCTGCCGATAGTCGATCGCTGGAAGAGCGATCGGTTGCAGCCCCGCTCTGTCGCCTACGCGCAGGCTCTGCACCGCCCAGCCGGCGATGGAGAGATAGCTGTCGTCGGTAATCCGCTCGGCGTTGATGGTCGAGCGCAGCCGGTCGTCGCGCGAAATGTCGTAGCGGCTGAGGAAAGTTTTATCGGTGGTTAGCCGCGTTGAGGCGCTGATCGTCCAGTCGGGGCCGAGCTGAAAGCGTCCGTTGGCGTCGATATAACCGCGCACGTCGCGATTGCTGTTGGCGAGGCTCGACGAATCCACCGAGGCCGGCAGGCGCGACCCGTAGGTGATCATGCCGCCGACCTGATAGGCGCCGTTGCTGGTCAGCGCCCGATATTGCGCCTCCAGCGCCGGCAGCACCTCGGTATAAAAATGCGGCGTGACGGTAAGGTCGCGGTTGGGGCCGATCAGCCAATAATAAGGCTGCGCGATTTCGAGGCCGTTGATCCGGTTGAGTTGCAATTTGGGGACGAGCAGACCGCTGCCGCCCCCTTGGCTGCCGTCGGGATGCGACAGGCCCGGTATCACCAGTAGCGGTACGCCGAACATGGAGAGCCGCGCATCCTTGTACGAAATGCGATGCGTCGTTGGATTGTGGATGATGCGCAGCGCGGTGATCTTCCAGATCGGCTCTTTCGGGCAGCCGTGGGAATCGACCACCGCGCAGGGCGAATAAGCGGCATGTTCGAGCGTGCTGACCCCATTCACCCGTGTGCCCTTGCGCGCCGCGAGTCGGCCGCCATCTTCCAGCACCAGCAAGAGATTCTCGACGACGCCGTCCTTCAACGTGTCGGTCAGCTCGATCGAATCACCATAAGCGGTGTCGCCGCCCGGATTGGTGACAGCGACATTGCCGGTCGCGCGGACCCGTCCCGTCTTTCTCTCCCACACCACCGTGTCAGCGCGCAGCCGATTGCCCTCGCGCAGCATGCGCACGTCGCCGGAGGCAGTGACGACGTCGTTGTCGCTGTCGTAATCGAGCCGATCGGCGCTGAATGCCACTTGCTCACCAGTCGCCGCCGTCGTTTCCTGCGCGGCGACCGGCCCTGCCGCCGCGACAAGCGCGAGGGACAAGGCGGAGAGGGAAATGAGCCTGAACCTGTTCACAAACCCCACGCAGCGCCGCCGTCAATCCGGCGCCTATCGCACCCTCGCCGTCCGGCTGCAACGTCCTCGGCCATGGCATCGCCACGCTTCGCCTTTGCAGCGGCATCGGCAGGCCCTACATGAATGGTCCACATAGAAAAGGAAGACTGGAGCATGGACGTTCGTTTCGCCTCTACCCGCCCCGCAGGACGCTATGTCCTCGCCTTTCCCGTCGCGGCCGGATCGGGCGCGGTCGAGCGGATCGGGCTGGAAGAGGGCGCGGCGGCGCTGGCGAAGGCGTCGGCGGATGCGGCCCGGTTCGAAGGCGAGGCGGGCAGCATCGTCGAATTCTTCTTGCCCGAGGAGAGCGGCGTGCGCCGCGTGCTACTGGTCGGCGTCGGCGCCGACGGGGATGGCCGCAAGGCGGGCTATGAGAGCGCGGGCTCGGCGCTTACCGCGCGTCTGTTGACATCGGGCGAGACGAAGCTGGTCGTCGATCTTCAGGGCCTCGCGCTGGCCGACGGCGCTGAGGCGGCGGCGCATCTCGCGCTGGGCGCCGTGCTGCGCGGCTGGCGGCACGACATCTATCGCACGCGCCTGCCCGCCAAATCCAGGCCCTCGCTCGCGGAAGTGGTGATCGTCGGCGGCGGGGAGGGGGCGGAGGCCGCCTGGACGCCGCTCGCTGCGCTGGCGGATGGCATTGGCTTCACCCGCGCGCTTGTCTCCGAGCCCGCCAACATCCTCTATCCTGAAAGCTTCGTGGCGCGCTGCCAGCCCTTCGCCGAGTTGGGTATCGATATCGAGGTGCTCGACGAAGAGGCGATGTATTCGCTCGGCATGGGCGCGCTGCTCGGCGTGTCGCAGGGGTCGTCGCGTGCGGGCCGGCTGCTGGTGATGCGCTGGGACGGGACCGGCGGCACCAAGGAGCCGATCGCCTTCGTCGGCAAGGGCGTCACCTTCGACACCGGCGGCATATCGATCAAGCCCGCCGGCGGCATGGAGGACATGAAGTGGGACATGGGCGGAGCGGGCGCGGTCGCCGGCGTGATGAAGACGCTGGCGACGCGCAAGGCCAAGGCGCACGTCATCGGGGTATGCGGCCTTGTCGAGAACATGCCGGGCGGGCGCGCGCAGCGGCCGGGCGACATCGTCACCTCAATGTCGGGCCAGACGATCGAGGTCATCAACACAGACGCCGAGGGCCGGCTGGTGCTGTGCGACGCGCTCACCTGGGTGCAGCGTACCTATAAGCCAAAGACGGTGATCGATCTCGCCACGCTCACCGGCGCAATGATTATCGCGCTGGGCCATGAACATGGCGGTCTGTTCTCGAACGATGACTCGCTGGCCGATCAGTTGTTGACGGCGGGCCTTGCTACCGGCGACAAATTGTGGCGCTTCCCGCTGGCCGACGCCTATGACAAGCTGCTCGAATCGCCGATCGCCGATATGAAGAATATTGGTGGTCGCGACGCCGGATCGATTACGGCCGCGCAGTTCCTGAAGCGGTTTGTCGAATCGGGCGTGCGCTGGGCACATCTCGACATTGCCGGCATGGTGTGGGCGGCAAAGTCCGGTACTCTGCACGACAAGGGCGCGACGGGCTATGGCGTGCGGCTGCTCGACCGATTCGTTGCCGATCATTTCGAAGGCTGAGGACGGGCGCGCGGCGTGCAGGTCGATTTCTACCATCTCGCCGCGCATCCGCTTGAACGCGTCCTGCCGCGCATTGCCGAACGGGTGCTGGAAACGGGCGGGCGGCTGCTGATCGTCGCGCGCGACGACGCGCTGGCCGCCGCGCTGGACCAGAGCCTGTGGACCTACACGCCCGAAAGTTTCCTGCCGCATCGCCGCACGGGCGGGGAGGGCGCGGCGGACGAACCGATCCTGATCTCCGCCGATACCGACGCCGCCAATGGCGCGTGCAATATCGCGCTGGCGGACGGTATCTGGCGCGACGAGGCGCTCGGTTTCGATCGCGCCTTCCATTTTTTCGACGGCGAGACGATTGAGGCGGCGCGCGCGGCGTGGCGCTCGCTCGCCGGGCGTGACGGGGTTGAGCCGCGCTACTGGACGCAGGATGAAGGAGGGCGCTGGTCGCGCGTCCGTTGATTGCCTTGCGAAAAGCGCGTCCGCCCGCTAGGGACGCGCGACTTCTCCCACTTCAGACATGGAGCCCGCTCGGCCATGGCGACCGAACGCACCTTTTCGATCATCAAACCCGATGCCACTCGCCGCAATCTCACCGGCGCCGTCACCAAGATGCTGGAGGATGCCGGCCTGCACGTCGTTGCTTCGAAGCGCATCCACATGACGAAGGGCCAGGCCGAGGGCTTCTACGCCGTTCATAAGGAGCGGCCCTTCTTCAACGATCTCGTCACCTTCATGATCTCCGGCCCGGTGGTCGTGCAGGTCCTCGAGGGCGAGAACGCCGTTGCGCGCAACCGTGAGGTGATGGGCGCGACCAACCCGGCCAATGCCGACGAAGGCACGATTCGCAAAGCTTTCGCCGAGTCTATCGAAGCCAACTCGGTCCACGGTTCCGACAGCCTTGAAAATGCGAAAATCGAGATCGACTATTTCTTCAAGCCCGAAGAAATCGTCGGCTGAGCGGTAGCGAAGAGGGCGCAATACACTCTCCCGTCATCCCGGCGAAGGCCGGGACCCATAACCTATGCCGTTCCAGAACAGAGCGCGCTGCGCCCATGGATTCCCGCCTGTACGGGATGACGAACCAGTTTACCCGCAATAGCGCGCGCCCTCAGCGCGCGTCCCACAGCCGGTCGAGTTGCTTCTGTGCTTTGTCCGCGCTGGTCCGCTCGATGAGCGAGAGGCCGCGCAGGCGCACCGTGCTGCCGCCCAACAGCCGGCCCTCTAGCACATAGCCCAGATTGTAGATCGCGACGTCGGTTCGCACGTCGCCGTCGGCCAGATAGCGAGTGGTGATCGCCACCGGCAGCCTTTCGTCTCCCTTGGTCGAATCGGGCCGGCCCTTCGCCTTGCGTGCGCGGCGCAGCGCATCGCCGAACCAGTCGGCCTCGATCCGTGCGTCCCCCGTCGTCTCGGCGGGCGTGGTGTCGAGCGCGGTGGGAAAGAGGATTGTCATGCTCTGGATCGTCTGCGCCCGATCGACCGGCTGGATATCGAGCCGCCGGCCGCCGTCGGCGGGCTGGCTGCGCAGGAGGAGCGTGCGCGCCTGCTGGGCAGCCTTGCTCGCGCTCGCGCTACGATCGGCCTCCTGATGCGCGCGTTCGCTATAATTATTCCACAGCGTCAAGGCCGAAATCACGACTGCCAGCACCGCCAGCAGTTCGCCAAGCGTGATCCAGCGGCGGCGTGTCGCTGCGGCCTCGGCCTTCGCGCGCTCCGCTGCCGGGGTTTCGGGAGTTTCCGTCATCGCCTGCACGCGTCCAGCAGATGGCGCGGTGCGACGAGTTTCCAGCCCCGCGCGATGCGATCGGCAACGCGATCCCAATCGGTGCCGGGGCGGTCGAGGCGCATCGCTACCCAGCCATAGGCGCCGAGATAAGCGGGCCGGAAATAGCAATTGGGGTCGATCTCGATCAGCATCGCCTGCTCCTCGCGGTCGCTAGTCTTGACGATCGCCACCGTCTCGCCATCGCCGTGATGATCGTGCCAGAAATAGGCGAAGAACTTGCCTTTTTCGATGTGGAACCCGGGCGAGCCGTGCGACAGCCGCTCGGCCGCCCCGGGTAGCGCCAGAGCCAGCGCACGGACCTTTTCGAGACAGGCGGCAGGGTCGGGGCTCATCGTGTGACGAAGTCTGCCAGAACCTTCGGATAAAGGCGATGCTCTTCAGCAAGCACGCGTTCGGCGAGCGAATCGGCGGTATCGCCCGGCAGAATCGGTACTTCAGCCTGCCCGAGCACTGGCCCGTCATCCAGTTCCGCAGTGACGATATGGACCGAGCAGCCCGCCTTGGTGTCGCTGGCATCGATCGCACGCTGATGCGTGTCCAGCCCCTTGTGGGCGGGCAGCAGCGAGGGGTGAATATTGACGATCCGTCCCGCGCGGCCCGCGATGAAACCGGGCGAGAGCAGCCGCATATAGCCCGCGAGCGCGACCCACTCGATCCCGGCGACGACAAGCTGCGCCTCGATCCAGGCGTCAAATTCGGCGCGCTTCATGCCCTTATGGCTCATCGCGGCTGTCGCGATACCGGCCTCCCGGGCCAGCGCTAGTCCTGGCGCGTCGGGCACGTTGGAGAGGACGAGCGAAACCGCGAACGGGCAATCGGGTGCCCGTGCCGCCTCGATCAGCGCAGCCATGTTCGATCCGCGCCCCGATATCAGGACGCCGACGCGCGCCTTCTCAGCCATTGTGCGTTGCCGACCATGGCTGGAGCGCGGACCAGTCTTCCAAACCACCCTTTACTGTGCAGCCACGTTGGCCGGCGTCAATCGCGCCGATCTCGAACACCGTTTCGCCTGCTTCTTCCAGCGCCGCGCGCACCGTCGCCGCTTCTCCGGCCCCGACGATCGCCACCATGCCGATGCCGCAGTTGAAGGTCCGCGCCATTTCCTTCGGCTCGATATTGCCCTGCGCCTGCAGGAAGGCCATCAGCCGGGGCTGGGGCCAGGCGCCTGCGTCGATCGTCGCATGCAGCCCCTCGGGCAGCACGCGCGGGATATTTTCCAGCAGGCCGCCGCCGGTGATGTGGGCGAGCGCCTTGATCCGCCGGCCGCGCACCAGCGGCAGCAGTGGCTTCACGTAAATACGTGTCGGCGCGAGCAGCGCGTGAATCAGGAGCGTCTCGGGATCGAACAGAGCCGGGCGATTGAGCTTCCATCCCTTATCGACCGCCAGCCGGCGCACCAGCGAGAAGCCGTTCGAATGGACGCCCGAGGAGGCGAGGCCGAGAATCACGTCGCCCGCCGTCACCGCATTTCCCGTCAGGGCCTCGTCGCGCTCCACCGCACCGACGGAGAAACCGGCGAGGTCATAATCGCCCTCGGCATACATGCCCGGCATCTCGGCCGTTTCACCGCCGATCAGCGCGCAGCCGGCGATACGGCACCCTTCGGCAATGCCCGCGATCACGCGCTCGGCGACGCCATTATCGAGTCGGCCGGTTGCGAAATAATCGAGAAAGAAGAGCGGCTCGGCGCCCTGCACGATCAGGTCGTTGACGCACATCGCGACGAGATCGATGCCGACGCCGTCATGCTGGTCCGCTTCGATCGCCAGCTTGAGCTTGGTGCCGACGCCGTCATTCGCCGCGACGAGCAGCGGATCGCGATATCCCGCCGCCTTGAGGTCGAAAAAGCCCCCGAAGCCGCCGAGATCCGCATTGGCGCCGGCGCGCGCGGTGGCGCGGGCGAGCGGCGCGATCGCTTTCACCAGCGCATTGCCGGCGGCGATCGAAACCCCTGCCTTGGCATAGGTATAGGGTTCGGGCTGATTATGTTTGGCGTCCATGACAGGCGACTAGCCACATCGCGCTTGGATTTCCACGATCAACTCGTCACAAGACGCGACGTGACCCTGTTTCAGAGCCTGTACCGGCCTTTCCCGATCCTGCTCGGCCTGCTGCTCGCGCTAGGCGCGGCCGTGGCGCTGCGCGCCCAGATCGAGCCGGGCAATCGCGGCGTGCCGCCGATCGACAGCTCGTCCAGCTATGAAGTGTCGGGCGTAACCGTCGATGTTCGCGGAAAAGATTCGGAGATGGCGCGTGCCGCCGGCTGGCGTGAGGCGCAGCGCAAGGGCTGGAAAATGCTATGGGGCCGAGTGAACGGCCAGCCGGCAAGTGTGGCGCCCGCGCTCCCCGATTCGACGCTTGATTCGATCGTCGCCGGCATCGTTATCGAGAAGGAGGAGGTCGGGCCCTCGCGCTATATCGCGCGGCTCGGCGTGTTGTTCGATCGCGCGCGCACGGGGCAGTATCTCGGCGTTCACGGTCAGATTACCCGATCGCCGCCGATGCTCCTCATCCCCGTTCTCTATAGCGGATCGACGCCGACGACGTTCGAGCAGCGCAACGCCTGGCAGAAGGCATGGGCGCATTTCCGCACCGGTGGCAGCCCGATCGACTATGTGCGCGTCAGTGGCACCGGCGCGGACCCGCTGCTGCTCAACGCCGCGCAGGCCGGGCGGCCCGGGCGCGGCTGGTGGCGGATGCTACTCGATCAATATGGCGCGGCGGACATATTGGTGGCCGAGGTGATGCTCCACCGCCGCTGGCCGGGCGGCCCCGCCGTCGCCGAGTTCGTCGCGCGGCACGGGCCCGATGATCGCGTCGTCGCTCGCTTCTCGCTTCGTGCGCCGAACAGCGAGGCACTGCCCCGGCTGATGGAGGAAGGCGTACGCCGGATCGACACCGCCTACACCCTGGCGCTGCGCTCGGGGCAACTCGTCCCCGATTCGTCGCTCGTGATCGAGGATACGGGCGACAGTGACGCGCTCGCCCAGATGGTCGCCGACTCGCTCGCGCAGGATACGGCGCTGGCGGGCGAGGCGAGCTATGCGGTGCAGGTCGATACGCCCGACGCGGCTTCGCTGACCATGGCGGAGGCGGCGCTGCGCGGTGTGCCGGGCGTCCAGTCCATTGCCACGACCAGCCTGGCGCTGGGCGGCGTGTCGGTGATCCGCGTCACCTTCCTCGGCACGCGCGATGCGCTGCGTGCGGCGCTCTCTGCGCGCGGCTGGCGCGTCGAGCCGGTTGGCGAGTCGCTTCGGCTGACCCGTGCCGCACCCGCTCTCACCGCGCCACCGGCGGCGCCCGCCGCCCCGGTCGCGCGGTGAGCCAGATGGCCTTGCCGCTGGCCTGGCCGGCGGAGGAGGATGAATCCAGTTTCCGCGCGGGCGAGGCCAATCAGGCGGTGCTGCGCCATCTCGGCCATTGGTCGCTCTGGCCGGTGATGGCGACGATCCTCACCGGTCCGCGCAAATCGGGGCGCAGCCTGCTCGCGCGCATCTTTGCTGCCAAGACCGGCGGTGAGATGATCGACAATGCCGAGACCCAGGAGGAGGAGACGATCTTCCACGCGTGGAACCGCGCCCAGACCACGCGCCGGCCGCTCCTTATCATCGCCGATGCGCCGCCGCCCGTCTGGCGCGTGGCATTGCCCGATCTCGCCTCGCGCCTTGCCGCCACGCCGCAGATCGTAATCACCGAGCCCGATGACGAACTTGCAAAGGCGATATTGGAGAAGCTGCTTGGCATGCGCGGCCTCGCAGTGCGGCCTGAGTTGCTCACCTGGCTCGTCCAGCGGATCGAGCGCAGCTATGTCGGCATTCATCGCGCGGTCGACGCGATCGACGAGATGGCGCTGGTTCATCGCGCTCAGCCCAGCATCCCGCTCTTCCGCCGCGCGCTGGAGGGGATCGGTGTCATCGATCATTCACGATCGATCGGTTAACGTGGAAGAATGCAGGAGCATCATGCCATCGCCGAATCAATCCCGGAGGAAGCGCTCGCCCCCGTTGCCGATCCGATCCCGCCCGAGCATCGCTATTTCAATCGTGAGCTGTCCTGGCTGAAATTCAATCAGCGGGTAATGGAGGAGGCGCGCAACCGGGCGCATCCGCTGCTCGAACGGCTGCGTTTCCTGTCGATCTCAGGCAATAATCTCGACGAATTCTTCATGGTGCGCGTCGCCGGCCTCAAGGGGCAACAGCTCGCCGACGTTGATAGCCGCTCCGCCGACGGGCTCACCGCGCCGCAACAGCTTGCTGCCATCGCCGCCGAAGCCGATCTGGTGATGGAGGCGCAGCAGGAAGAGTGGCGCGAGCTGAAGGCGGAGCTGGCACAGGTCGGCATCGAAGTGCTCGGCGAGAAGGATATTGGCGAAGCCGCGCTTTGGCTGGAAAATCATTTCCGCGAGCAGATTTTCCCGGTGCTGACGCCGCAGGCGCTCGATCCCGCGCATCCCTTTCCCTTCATTCCGAACAAGGGATTCAGCCTGCTGTTCGATCTGGAACGGCTGTCGGATAGCGAGCCGATCCGCGAATTGCTGATGGTGCCGTCCACCCTGCCGCGCTTTGTGCGGCTGCCGGGCCGTGCGCGTTATGTCGCGATCGAGACGGTGATCCGCTTCTTCACCGACATCCTCTTCCCTGGCTATGCGGTGCGCCGCCACGGCGCGTTCCGCATCATCCGCGACAGCGATATCGAGATAGAGGAGGAGGCGGAGGATCTCGTCCGCTATTTCCGGACCGCCATCAAGCGCCGCCGCCGGGGGCGCGTGATCCGCCTCGAAATGGAAGGGCGCATGCCGGAAGCGGTCGAGCGGCTGGTGAAGGAGGAACTGGGCGGCACCGACGCGATCATCACCGACACCGCCGATTTCCTCGGCATCGCTGATCTCGAGCAACTGGTCGAAGAGGACCGGCCCGAGTTGAAATTCCCGCCGCTCAGCCCCCGCTTTCCCGAGCGGATACGCGAGCATGGCGGGGATTGTTTCGCGGCGATCCGATCGAAGGACATCGTCGTCCATCATCCTTATGAGACGTTCGACGTTGTCCTGGCCTTCCTCCGGCAGGCGGCGGCTGATCCCGATGTCGTCGCGATCAAGCAAACGCTCTATCGTGCGGGCAAGCAGTCCGCCGTGATCCGCGCACTGGTCGATGCGGCGGATGCGGGCAAGTCGGTGACGGCGGTAGTCGAGCTCAAGGCCCGATTCGACGAGGAGCAGAACCTGATGTGGGCCGCGCAGCTCGAGCGTGCGGGCGTACAGGTGGTCTATGGCTTCGTCGACTGGAAGACGCACGCCAAGGTATCGATGGTCGTGCGGCGTGAGGGTGGAGGCTTTCGCACCTACTGCCACTTCGGCACGGGCAATTATCACCCGGTGACGGCGCGCATATACACGGATTTGAGCTTCTTCACCGCCGATCCGCGCGCCGGCAGTGACGCGACGCAGCTCTTCAACTACATCACCGGCTATGTCGAGCCGACGGGGCTGGAAATGCTGTCCATGTCGCCCCTCGGCCTGCGCGAGAAGCTGGGGCATCTGATCGATACCGAGATCGACAATGCCCGCGCCGGCAAGGAAGCTGCAATCTGGGCGAAGATGAATTCGCTCGTCGATCCCGCGATCATCGAGAAGCTCTATCGTGCCAGCGCGGCGGGCGTGGAGATCGATCTGGTGGTGCGCGGCATCTGCTGCCTGCGGCCTGAGGTGCCGGGGCTGTCGGACAATATCCGGGTCAAGTCGGTGATCGGCCGTTTCCTGGAGCACAGCCGCATCCTCTGTTTCGGCAACGGCAAGGCGCTACCCAATGACGAGGCTAAGGTGTTCATCTCTTCGGCCGACTGGATGCCCCGGAATTTCGATCGACGCGTCGAATATATGCTGCCGATCGAGAACCCCACAGTGCACGCGCAGGTCCTCGACCAGGTGATGGTCGCCAATCTGATCGACGAGGAGCAGAGCTGGCACCTCAATCCCGACGGCAGCTATGAACGGGTAAAGCCGGGCAAGCGCAGCTTCAACCTGCACCGCTATTTTATGACCAACCCGTCACTCTCCGGCCGCGGCGCCGCGCTCGAGCATCGCGCCGTGCCCAAGCTCAGCCTGCGTCGCGGCGGCGTCTAGGACGGACCATCGTTCTGGATCGTCCTTCCCGGGAAGACGGGGAGGCTGCCGCCTGTCGCCCCGGATCGGCACCGCCGCCGCAACCAATTCGCTTCCGGTCCATTTCATTTGCGGCTACACGGCCTCTTGCATGGCATCGCAACCGCCCTCCCGACGAAAGGACGGCCCGACGCCGCCGGGCGGGCGCGTGGGCATTATCGATATCGGTTCGAACTCGATCCGCCTCGTCGTCTATGACGGGCCGGCGCGTATCCCTTCGATCCTGTTCAACGAAAAGGTGATGGCGGGGCTGGGGCGTGGGCTGGCGAAGGACGGCGTGCTTGATCCCGCGTCGGTTGAGCGGGCTATGGTGGCGCTGGCCCGCTTCCGTGCGCTGGCCGATCAGATGCACCTCGAAAGTCTGCGCACCGTCGCCACCGCCGCGGTGCGCGAGGCGAACAACGGCCCCGATTTCCTCGCCCGGGTGTTGGCGATGGGGATCGATGTCGAGCTGCTTTCGGGCGATGTCGAGGCGAAGATGGCGGGGCTGGGTGTCCTCGCCGGCATTCCCGATGCCGAGGGCGTCGTCGGCGACCTCGGCGGCGGCAGCCTCGAACTGGTCCGTGTCGGCGGTGGCGCGGTGCATCAGCGTGTTTCGCTACCACTCGGCGTGCTGCGGCTGGCTGCGATCCGCAAGCGCGGGCCGCGTGCGGTCGATCGCTTCCTTGCGAAGGCGTTGCGGCAGGCGGGTTGGGCCAATGGCGGCGGGCGCTTCTATCTTGTTGGCGGCTCATGGCGCGCGCTCGCGCGCTTCGACATGACGCTGACCGGCTTTCCGCTACCGATCATCCATCAATATCGCATGCCAGCCGAGCGGCCCGAGCAGCTTGTTCGCCTGCTCGCCGAGGCCGACGCCAAGAAGCTGCGCGCGATTCCAGGGCTTTCCGCTGCTCGCATCCCGACGCTGCCCGATGCAGCGGCGCTCCTTGCGCTGCTCGTGCGTCATCTGGGATCGAGCGATCTTATCGTTTCGGCTTATGGGCTGCGCGAAGGCCTCCTCCACAGCAGCCTTCCGTCCGTCTTGCAGGCGGAGGACCCGCTGATCCACGCCGCGCGTGAGGAGGGCGCCCGTCAGGGGCGTTTCGCCGAGCATGGCGATCTGCTCGATCGCTGGATCGCGCCGCTTTTCACCAGCGAGGACGCCGCAGACGCGCGCCTGCGCCACGCCGCCTGTCTTTTGGCCGACATAGGCTGGCGCGCGCACCCCGAATTTCGCGCCGAGCGCGGCCTGGAGGCGGCGCTGCACGGCAATTGGGTCGGCATAGACGCGCGCGGCCGCGCGATGATCGGCCGCGCGCTCTTTACAAATTTCGGCGGACGCGGCGAAACCGCGCTGACGAAGACCTTATGCGCGCCGTGCGAATCTACCCAAGCCGATGGCTGGGGGTTGGCGATGCGCCTCGGCCAGCGGCTGAGCGGCGGCGTCGCCCATGCGCTGCGCACCAGCCGCCTGTCGCTCTCACGCGATGCCGTGACGCTCCACCTCGCATCCGGCGACCTCGCGCTCTACGGCGAGGCCGTCGAACGGCGCCACAAACTCCTCGCCGCCGCCTTCGGCCTGAAATCGGTGGTGTCGGCGGGTTAGGTCGTCTCTTTCACAATCTTCCGTCATTTGGGCTGATGATGCCGTAAATGCACAAATAAAAGGGCGGTGGAACCTTGATTCCACCGCCCGATAATTTCTCGGCTATATCAGCCGCCAGTGCTGCCGCCTGTCGCGCCGCCCGGCTTGATATTGTCGCTAACGTTGCTGAACGTCTTATTGAGGTTCGAGCCCAGCGTCGTCATCGCGGCGATCGCGGCGACGGCGATCAGGGCGGCGATAAGACCATATTCGATGGCCGTCGCACCCTTGCTGTCCTTCAGCATTTTGCGAATGAATTGCACGTCAAATCTCCAATGTCGGATGTTCCAGTCCCCGGCCGCCCCCGAAAATGCTGGGCTAGCACGTGCCGTTTATACGATGGATGTAACCAAAGATTTAACGGGGGCAGGGAACCTTTCTCAATCGTGATTGATGACGCGGTCCACCACATGGCCCCAGATGCCGCCATTCGTCGTCGCGAGTTGAGACAGGCCGACGAGCATGACGAGCGCGATCACCGCGAGAATCAGGCCATATTCTATGGCGGTCGCGCCTTTGCTGTTATGGGCGATCCCGGCGAACCAGCCTTTCATATATGCCCGCCCCCGACGCTTTGCGCCCTCCTAGGGCAAGCTGCTTAAGGAATTGCTATGACCACTGCTGAAGCCGCCAAGCCGTTGCTGATCGTCGTCGCGGTGGCGCTGATCGACGGTGAGGGGCGGGTGCTCCTCCAACAGCGATCGGCGACGCGGAGCATGGCGGGGCTGTGGGAATTTCCCGGCGGAAAGATTGAGGCCGGCGAAAGCCCGGAGGCCGCGCTGATCCGCGAGCTTCACGAGGAGTTGGGTATCGATGTCGAGGCGGCCTGTCTTGCCCCCGCCGTCTTCGCGAGCGATCGGCTGGAAGATCGGGGGTTGTTGTTGCTGCTTTATGTCTGCCGCAAGTGGCGGGGCGTACCGCAGCCGCTGGATTCAGCTGGCCTGCGCTGGGTGCGGCCGGTCGAGATGCACGGCCTGCCTATGCCTCCGGCGGATCGGCCGTTGATCGGGCTGCTGGAGGCGCTGCTTTAAGAGAAAACGTAAAGCCCCTCTCCTTCAGGGGAGGAGCTATGTTATTTTTCCTCCTGCAGGCGCGCCAGAATCGCCATCGATTGTTCGGCGGCGGATTGCGGAGCCGTTGCGCCGGCGCGGTCGGCGATTTCGGCCCAATGCGTAGCGACGCCCTCAGGCGTGCGCTCCGCCTCGGGGAGGAAGGTGCCGGGCGTCATCGTGACATAGGCAGCGTGGAACACGCCCGCGCCGGCGCCAACGATCATGTTGGTCGGCGCCTCTTCGGAGACGAGGTAGAGTGCGGCGGGCACGACATTTTCGGGCGCGAAGGCGCCATAGATTTCGGGCGGCAGGATATCCTCGGTCATCCGCGTACCAGCGACGGGGACGAGCGTGTTGACCTTGATGTCATATTTCGCCCCTTCGAGGTGGAGCGTCTTGGCGAGCCCGACGAGGCCGAGCTTCGCGGCACCGTAATTGGCCTGGCCGAAATTGCCGTAGAGGCCGGTGGCGGACGCCATCATCAGCACGCGGCCATAGCCCTGATCGCGCATCAGGTTCCATGCGGCGTGAGTGACGATCGCCGAGCCGTTCAGATGAACATCGACGACCTGGCGGAAATCCCCCACTTCCATCTTCGCGAAGCTGCGATCGCGCAGGATGCCGGCATTGTTGATGACGACATGGACGCCGCCCCAAGCCGAGGCGGCGCGGCCGATCATCGCCGCCATCTGTGCCTCGTCGGTCACGTCGCTGCCGTCGGCCATGGCGATGCCGCCCGCCGCCTCGATTTCCCCGACGACCTTGGCGGCCGTGTCCGATCGGCCCGCGCCCTCGCGCGAGCCGCCAACATCGTTGACGACGACCTTCGCGCCGCGCCGCGCCAGTTCAAGCGCGCAGGCCCGGCCGATGCCGCCGCCCGCGCCAGTGACGATCGCCACGCGATCGGTGAAGGAGATAGCCATGCTCCGCTCCTCGGCTGGTCGATTCGCCACGGCGTGATGCGCTGCCATCCCGCTTTTCGGCGGCGAGGGGAAGCCGCTTTCCCGTCACCCCGGCGAAAGCCGAGGTCCATGGACACGGCTCGCTTCATCAAGGATCGACTCGCTGCCCATGGATTCCGGCTTTCGCCGGAATGACGGAAGGGGGCGTTACAGCGCGCCTTCGCTGTCCAGTGCGTAACCCGCCGACCGGACGGTGCGGATGATGTCGGCGCGCCCGCCTTCGTTGATCGCCTTGCGGAGGCGGCGGATATGAACGTCCACGGTGCGCGGCTCGATATCCGCATCGCGGCCCCAGACGCTGTCCAACAGCCGCTCGCGCGAGAAGACGCGGCCGGGATGCTCGAGGAAGTGGCGCAGCAGGCGAAACTCGGTGGGCCCCAACGCAATGCCGGTGCCATCGCGACGCACCTTGTGGCTCACCGTATCCATCTCGATATCGCCATAGGCCAGCCGCCCACCGGCGAGGGCGGGACGCACGCGGCGCAGCACCGCGCCGACCCGCGCGACCAACTCGCGCGGGGAGAAAGGCTTGGTGATATAATCATCCGCGCCGGTTTCGAGGCCACGGACGCGATCCTCCTCCTCGCCACGCGCCGTCAGCATGATGATCGGCACATTCTGTGTATCGGGCATGCGTCGCAGCCGGCGGCAGACCTCGATCCCCGAAAGGCCCTCGATCATCCAGTCGAGCAGGACGAGATCGGGTGGCGCTTCCTGGGCGAGGAGGAGGGCCTCCTCACCATCAGAGGTCTGCTCCACCGCGAAATCCTCCTGGGTGAAGTGCCAGGTAAGCAGCTCGGCGAGGGCGGGATCGTCTTCGACAAGGAGCAGGCGGGCGCGCGCCATCGCTTCAGGCCTCCACCGGGGCGAGCGCATCCTCGCCGCGTTGCCGCTCGGCCATCTGCTTGCCCGTCGCGGCGAAATAGACCATTTCGGCGACGTTGGTCGCATGGTCGCCGATCCGCTCCAGATTCTTGGCGATGAACAGGATGTGCGTCGCCGGCGTGATGATGTGCGGATTCTCCATCATGTAGGTCAGCAGCGTGCGGAACAGGCTGTTGTAGAAGCCGTCCACCTCCTTGTCGCGATCGACGACATCCAGCGCCATGCGCGCGTCACGGCGAACGAAGGCGTCGAGCACATCATGCACCATCGCCGAGGCTGCGTTCGCCATGGCCGGGACGATCGAAATCGGTTCGATCCCCGCCGAGGCGGGCAGCAGGGGCACGCGCTTTGCGATATTCTTCGCATAATCGCCGATCCGCTCGACGATGCCGGCGATCTTCATCGCCGCCAGTACCTCGCGCAGATCGTCGGCCATTGGCGCGCGCAGCGCGATCAGGCGGACGACCTGCTGCTCTATCTCCAGCTCCAGTTCGTCGATGCGGCGATCCGCTTCGACGATGCGGTGCGCGGCTTCCTCGTCGCGGCGGGTCAGCGCTTCGATCGATCCCGCGATCGCGGCTTCGGCGCGCCCGCCCATTTCGGAAACCAGCGCGCGTATCTGGCCCAGATCCTCGTCGAATGCCTTAACGGTGTGTCCGGTGGTCGCCATATCGAACATGCTCCTCAGCCATAGCGGCCCGTGATGTAATCCTTGGTTCGCGTTTCGCGCGGGGTGGTGAAGATGGTCGGCGTATCGCCATATTCGACGAGTCGGCCGAGGTGGAAAAAGGCCGTCTTCTGGCTCACCCGAGCGGCTTGCTGCATATTGTGTGTTACAATCGCAATCGCGTAGCGGCCGCGCAGTTCATGGATCAGTTCCTCGATCTTCGCCGTCGCGATCGGGTCCAGCGCCGAGCACGGTTCGTCCATCAGGATCACCTCGGGATCGACGGCGATCGCACGCGCGATGCACAGCCGCTGCTGCTGCCCGCCGGAGAGCGCCGTGCCGCTGTCGGGCAGGCGGTCCTTCACTTCGTCCCACAGGCCGGCGCGGCGCAGCGATCGCTCGACGATCGCGTCCATCTCCGCCTTGCCCGCCGCAAGCCCGTGAATGCGCGGGCCGTAGGCGACATTCTCGTAGATCGATTTGGGGAAGGGGTTGGGCTTCTGAAAGACCATGCCGACGCGGGCGCGAAGCTGCACCACATCCATGCCAGAGGCGTAGATATCCTCGCCGTCGAGCGTGATCGCGCCTTCCACGCGGGCGGCGGCAATCGTGTCGTTCATCCGGTTGAGCGTGCGCAGGAAGGTGGATTTGCCGCAGCCCGACGGGCCGATGAACGCCGTCACCTCGTCCATGCCGATGTCGATCGACACGTCGGTGATCGCCTGCTTGTCGCCGTAGAAGACGTTGACGTGGCGCGCCGTCATCTTCGGCGCGGTATCGGAAGAAGTCACCATCGCGTTTCGAACCTGTTGCGGAGGAATATGGCCAGCCCGTTCATCAGCAGGAGGAAAGCGAGCAGGACGATGATCGCCGCCGATGTCTTCTCCACGAAGCCGCGGCTCACCTCGTCCGACCAGAGGAATATCTGCACCGGCAGCACCGTCGCCGGATCGGCGACCCCGCCCGGCGGGGTGGCGATGAAGGCGCGCATGCCGATCATCAGCAGCGGCGCCGTCTCGCCCAATGCGCGCGCCATGCCGATGATCGTGCCGGTCAATATGCCGGGCAGCGCCAGCGGCAGGACATGGTGGAACACCACCTGCACCCGCGACGCGCCGATGCCCAGCGCCGCGTCGCGGATCGAGGGCGGGACCGACTTGATCGCGTTGCGGCCCGCGATCACGATCACCGGCATCGTCATCAGCGCCAGCGTCAGCCCGCCGACGATCGGGGCGGAGCGCGGCAGGTTCATCATGTTGAGGAACACCGCGAGGCCGAGCAGGCCGAAGATGATCGAGGGGACGGCGGCCAGATTGTTGATCGACACCTCGATCAGGTCGGTCCACCGGTTTCGCGGCGCATATTCCTCCAGATATAAAGCCGAGAGGACGCCGATCGGGAAGGCCAGCAGCAGGGTGACGAGCATCGTCAGCAGCGATCCCTTGAACGCGCCCCATATGCCCGCGACGGTGGGGTCGGTCGCGTCCGCGCCGGTGAGGAAGGCGATGCTGAAGGCCGTGCGGACCGCGCCTTCCTTTTTCAGCGCGGCATAGGCGCGTTCCGCCTCGGGACTGCCATCGCCCTTGGCGGCGAGATCGATGTCGGTCGCGGCGGGGACGTAGATCGCCGCCCTGCCGTTCAGGATCGCCGGATCATGGCGGATCGCCGCGCGCACGTTGAGCCATGCGCCGTCGGACAGGAGGCGCGCGCCGCCGATCGCGGGCCACGCCGCGTCCGCCGCCTTCGTGGTCACACCTGCGATGTCGGCGCCGGCGAGCGCCGCTTCCGCGCCGAAGCCCTGAATCGTCGCGGGATCGAGGATCAGCGTCGAATGGGGGAAATCGACCGGCAGGCGGATTTCGGTGCGCGTGAAACCGCGCCAGCCGTTCGCCGCCATGGTGAGGAGCAGAAAGGCAAGGAAGGCGGCCGAGAGCAGCACCGCGCCGAGGCCGACAAGGCGGAACCGGCGTTCGGCGGCATAACGGCGGCGGATGCGCGCGCGCATCGCCTCGCTCTTCCAGTCGGTGGGGCTATTCATAGGCTTCCCGATATTTTTTGACGACGCGCAGCGCGACGATGTTGAGCGCCAGCGTGACGAGGAAGAGGACGAGGCCCAGCGCGAAGGCCGCCAGCGTTTTGGGACTGTCGAACTCCTGATCGCCGGTCAGCAACTGGACGATCTGGGTGGTGACGGTGGTGACGCTGGCGAAGGGATTGAGCGTGAGGTTCGCCGCCAGCCCGGCGGCCATCACCACGATCATCGTCTCCCCGATCGCGCGGCTGACCGCCAGCAGGACGCCGCCGACGACGCCGGGCAAGGCGGCGGGCACGATCACCTGCCGGATCGTTTCGGACGATGTCGCGCCCAAGGCGAGGCTGCCGTCGCGCATCGACTGCGGCACAGCGGCGATCGAATCGTCGGCCATGGACGAGACGAAGGGAATGATCATCACCCCCATCACCAGCCCGGCCGCCAGCGCGCTCTCGGAAGAGGCGCCCGGAATGCCCACCGACGCAGCGAAATTGCGGAGCGCGGGCGCCACTGTCAGCGCCGCGAAATAGCCGTAGACGACGGTAGGCACGCCGGCGAGCATCTCCAGCAGCGGCTTCATCCATTTGCGCGTCGCGGGCCGCGCATATTGGGTGAGATAGATGGCGCTCATCAGGCCGAGCGGGATGGCGACGATCATCGCGATGATCGCGCCGATGAAGATTGTGCCCCAGAAAAGCGGCACCGCCCCGAACGCGCCGGACGACCCCACCTGATCGGCGCGGATCGCCGTCTGCGGGCTCCAGTTCAGGCCGAACAGGAACTCCAGCGGGGAGACGGAGGAGAAGAAGCGCAGCGATTCGAACAGCAGCGAGGCGACGATGCCCGCCGTGGTCAGGATCGCGATCAGCGAGGCGAGCAACAGCACCGCCATTACCAGCCGTTCGATCCGGGTTCGAGCGCGGAAATCGGGGGCGAGGCGCGTATAGGCGAAGGCGCCGCCGGCGAAGGCGATGACGATTGCCAGCAGCGCGCCCGCGATGCCGTAGCGGATTTGGGCGGCGCGATAGGCGGGGAGCAGCGCGTCGGCCTCGGGATGGAAGGCGGCGGCGAGCGTGCCGTTCGCCAGCGCGCGCGTCTCCGCCAATATCGCGTTGCGCTCCATGCCCGGAGCGGGAAGGGCGGAGGCGGCGGGGCTGTCGAGCGCGGTTTCCGTCGTCAGGCCGGGGGCGATGCTGGCCCAGACGGCGAGGAAGATCAGCGCCGGCAGCATCGCCCAAAGCGCGACGTACCAGCCGTGCTGGCCGGGGCGCGAATGGGGGCGCGATCGTCCGGCGGCGGCGAAGTGCAGAGCGCGGCCGCGGCCAGCCAGCCAGCCGACAAGGCCGAGGCCCAGGAGGGTCAGGAGGACGGCAAGGGTAGACATTGCGGGCTTATTTGATCGTTGCAGGATCGAGCGGGGTCAGGTTCGTTGCAATTGCAACGTTCTCCTGCCGCACGTCTTCCGGCGCGACGACCAGCCCGCGCCGCCGGAGATAGCCGTCGGGTCCCCAGGCGCTCGCATATTCGGCGATGAAGGCCTTGAGGCCGGGGATCGCGGCCAGATGCGCGGATTTCACATAGATGAAGAGCGGGCGCGCGCCGGGATATTTGTAGCTCGCGATCGTCTCATAGGTCGGCTCGACGCCCTGGATCGGCACGCCGCGCAGCGTGGCGCCATTCTCCTCAAGGAAGCTGAAGCCGAAGATGCCGACGGCATTCGGATTCGCGCCGAGCTTCTGGACGATCAGATTGTCATTCTCGCCCGATTCCACATAGGCGCCGTCCTCGCGCAGCTTGGTGCAGATCGCCTTCTTGCGGTCCTCGTCGGTGATCGCCTTCGTGGCTTGATCGCTCTCGCAGCCCTTCATCAGCATCAGCTCGGCAAAGGCATCGCGCGTGCCGCTGGTGGGCGGCGGGCCATAGACCTGAATCGCGATCGCGGGGAGCGCCGGATTCACGTCGCGCCACGTCTTCGCGGTCTGCGGCTTGCCGAACGGATCGGCGGCCAGCGCCTTGTAAACGTCCGCCTCGGTCAGGTTCAGCGACGGGCCGGCCTTGCTCTGCGCCAGCGTGATGCCGTCGATGCCGATCTGTATCTCGACGATGTCCTTCACGCCATTCTTCGCGCAATCGGCATATTCGGACGGCTTGATGCGACGCGAGGCATCGGCGATGTCGGGGAAGCGCGCGCCCACGCCCGCGCAGAACAGCTTCATGCCGGCGCCGGTGCCCGTCGATTCGACGATCGGCGCCTTCGTGCCCGGCGTCTTTCGCGCGAACGCCTCGGCGACGGCGGTGGTGTAGGGATAGACGGTCGACGATCCGACGACGCGGATCTGATCGCGCGTCACATCGCCGCCCTTGCCGCCGCAGCCGGCCAGAGCGAGCGCCGCAACGGCGAGCAAGCCGAAGGATCTTATCATCATGCCTCCATCATCCCCGAAAGGGTGTCGGCGGCCCCTATGTTACTTCTATGTGACTCTTTGATGACACCGGCTGCGCCGCCGGTAACAGGACGGAAACGGTGGTGCCGCGCCCGACGACGCTGTCGATGTCGAGCCGACCGCGATGCCGCTCGACAATATGCTTGACGATCGCGAGGCCGAGGCCGGTGCCGCCGACCGCGCGGCTGCGGCCCGGATCGGCGCGGTAGAAGCGCTCGGTAAGGCGCGGCAGATGCTCGGCCGCAATGCCTTCGCCCTCATCGGCGACAGTCAGGCGCACCATGCCGTCGGCGGGGGCCAGCCGGACGCGCACCGGCGTTCCGGCGCGACCATATTTCAGCGCATTGCCGACAATATTGTGCAGAAGCTGCGACAGTTGCGCGCGATCCCCCGACACGGGGAGCGTGCCCGGCGCCTCGTCCAGCGTGATGCGGGTGGGTTCGTGCAGCGCGTCGCGCACTTCCTCGACCAGCGGCCCCAGCGCGACCTTCTCGGCCGGTGGCGAATATTTGTCCGCCTCGATCCGCGAAAGCGACATGAGATCGTCAAGCAATTGTCGCATCCGCCTCGCCTCGCCCGACATGATCTTCAGGAAGCGCGAGCGGGTGGCCGTATCCGCCGCCGCCCCGTCCTGAAGCGTCTCGATGAAGCCGAGCAAAGTCGCCAGCGGCGTCCTGAGTTCGTGGCTGGCATTGGCGACGAAATCGACGCGCATCCGCTCGGCCGCATAGGCGCCGCTGCGATCGACGAGGCGGACGAGCAGGCCGGTTTCGCCGAGGGCGTGGACCGTCATTTCCCAGCGGCGCTGACGATCGCCAAGACCCACCAGTTCCACCGGTTCGGACGATTGCCCCTCGCGCGGCGGATGGGCGACAAGCCGTTCGGCCGCGGCGGGATGACGGATGGCGAGGCGGATATCCTCACCGACGATATAGCTGCCCAACACCGCCTTCGCCGTCGCGTTCGCCTGCACGACGCGCTGGCGCGAGACGAGCAGGACCGGATCGTCGATCACCTCGATAATCTCGGCCAGTGTCGGGGTGGCGGGTTCGGAGCGCGGCTGCGGCGGTGGCGGAAGGTCCCGCGCCGACAGGGCGAACCAGCCCGCGAGCGCGCCGAGGGCGCCCGTCAGCAAGGCCGGTTCGATCCCCGCGCCCAACAGCGCCGATATCGCCGCCGCGCCGCCGCCGGCAACCGCCGTCAGCGTCGGGCGGGTGGGATCGAACTCGGCCATGGCTGCTCCTTCGTCGAACCGGCGATCCGTGGCCGCGCGATGTTACACGACTATGACGGCGCTCGCGCCACGGTCAGGCCAGCCGCTCCAGCGCGGGTATCAGCTCATCGAAATGGTCGATCACGATGTCGGCCCCCAGCGCCTCGACCGGCCGGTCGGAAAAGCCGAAGCTGACCGCGACGCACGGCAGGCCGGCGGCGCGGGCCGTGTCGGCATCGACGATCGAATCGCCGACGAACGCCGCCCGCCCGCCGCCCGCGCGGGCGATCGCCTCGTGAAGCGGGGCCGGATCGGGCTTGCGCATCGCCAGCGTGTCGCCGCCGACGAGCGCGGCGAAACGCTTTTCCCAGCCAAGCGCCGCGATCAGTTCACGGGCCAGCGCCTCCAGCTTGTTGGTGCAGACCGCGAGCCGCACGCCCCGACCCGCCAGCGTGTCGAGCGCGGTTTCGAGCGCGGGAAAGGGGTGGCTGCGATCGGCGATATGGCCTTCATAATATTCGAGAAAGAGAGGAAAGCCGCGATCGATCAGGGCTTCCGACGCGCCGCCGGTGGCGCCCAGCCCGCGATTCAGAAGCGATCGCACGCCATGGCCGACCATGTGGCGCACCGATTCCTGCGAAACCGGCGTCCGCCCCAGCGCGACGAGCGCATGATTGAGCGCGCCGGTCAGATCGGGGGCGGTATCGACGAGAGTGCCATCGAGATCGAAGGCAACGACCTGAAAGGGAAAATTGGACATGAACCTCCTGTCACCCGGCGGATATGGAATATGCAAGCGGAACATGGCAAAGCGCCGGGCATGACCCGCCCGCCCTTTGCCGCCATCATCCTCGCCGCCGGCCAGGGGACGCGGATGAAATCCGCCCTTCACAAGGTGCTCCATCCGATTGCGGGGCGGCCGATGCTCGGGCACCTGCTCGCCAGCGTCGAGGCGCTGGCGCCGGCGAGGAGCCTCGTCGTCGTGGGCGCGGGGCGCGAACAGGTCGAGGCCGAAGTGGAGCGTAGCGGCGTTGCCGTCGTCACCCAGGCGGAGCAGCTTGGCACCGGCCATGCCGTGCGGCAGGCTGCAGCCGCGCTGGCCGGATTCGAAGGCGATATCCTGATCCTCTATGGCGACGTGCCGCTCGTCACGCCCGAGACGATGGCGCGGATGCTCGCGCGGCTGCACGAGCCGGATGCGCCCGCCGCCGTGGTGCTCGGTTTCCGGCCCGACGATGCGGCGGCTTATGGCCGGATCGTCGCGCGGGATGGCGTGATCGACAAGATGGTCGAATATAAGGACGCCTCCGCCGGGGAGCGCGCCGTCGCCCTGTGCAATTCGGGCCTGATGGCGGTGCGCGCGGCGGACCTGTGGCCGCTGCTCGCGCGTGTCGGCAACGCCAATGCGGCGGGCGAATATTATCTGCCCGATATCGTCATGCTCGCCGCCGGCGAGGGCCGTCGCTCGGCGGTGATCGAGGCGGAGGCGTGGGAGGTGGCGGGCGTCAACAGCCGCGCCGAGCTGGCCGGTGTCGAGGCGGTGTGGCAGGCGCGCCGCCGTGCCCGTGCGATGGCGGAAGGGGCAACGCTGGTCGCGCCGGAAACGGTGTGGTTCAGCCATGATACGGCGATCGGCCGCGACGTGCTGATCGAGCCGAACGTCTTTTTCGGCCCCGGCGTGACGGTGGCCGACGGCGCGGTGATCCATGGTTTCAGCCATATCGAGGGGGCGAGCATCGGCCCCGGCGCCGAGATCGGCCCCTTCGCCCGGCTGCGCCCCGGCGCCGAGATCGGCGAGAAAGCGAAGATCGGCAATTTCGTCGAGGTGAAGAAGGCCCGGCTGGGCAAGGGCGCCAAGGCCAATCACCTCACCTATCTGGGCGACGCCGATATCGGCGCGGATGCGAATATCGGCGCGGGCACCATCACCTGCAATTATGACGGCTTCCTCAAATATCGCACCAATATCGGCGCGGGCGCCTTCATCGGATCGAACAGCGCGCTGGTGGCCCCGGTCACGATCGGCGAGGGGGCGATCGTCGCCGCCGGATCGGTGGTGACGCGCGATGTCGCCCCCGACGCGCTCACCATCGCGCGCGGCGCGCAGGAGGTGAAGCCCGGCTGGGCTGCCAGTTTCCGTGTCGTCATGGCGGATCGGAAGAAAAAGGGCTGAGACACGCCTTGCGGGAGTATCAGTAAGCATATGTGCGGCATCATCGGCATCGTCGGGCGTGGGGAAGTAACGGAGCGGCTGCTCGCGGGGCTGCGCCGGCTGGAATATCGCGGCTATGATTCGGCGGGGGTCTGCACGATCCACGACGGCGGGCTCGATCGCCGCCGCGCCGAGGGCAAGCTCGATAATCTGGCGCGCAGGCTGGAGGCCGATCCGCTGCCCGGCAGCATCGGCATCGCCCATACACGCTGGGCGACGCATGGCGCGCCGACCACCGACAATGCGCATCCGCATGCGACGAGCGAGGTGGCGCTCGTCCACAACGGGATCATCGAGAATTTCAAGCCGCTGCGCGAGGAGCTTGTCGCGCGGGGCCGGCATTTCGAGAGCCAGACCGACACCGAGGTGGTGGCGCACCTCATTTCGGAGGAGATCGAGGCAGGGCTCGATCCCAAGGCCGCGGTGGCGAAAAGCCTGAAGCGGCTGCATGGCGCGTTCGCGCTGGCCATCCTGTTCCGCCAGCATCCCGATCTGCTGATCGGCGCGCGGCTCGGCTCGCCGCTGGTGGTCGGCTATGGCGAGAATGAGACATATCTCGGCTCGGATGCGCTGGCGCTGGCGCCGCTCACCCAGAAGATCGCCTATCTGGAGGAAGGCGACTGGGTGGTCATCACGCGCGAGGGCGCGCAGATATTCGATCAGGACAATAATCCCGTCGAACGGCCGGTCACGCATTCGGGCGCGAGCGACGTGCTGATCGAGAAGGGCAATCACCGCCACTTCATGCAGAAGGAGATTTTCGAGCAGCCGGTGGTCGTCGCGCAGACGCTCGGCTCCTATCTGCGGCCGCTGGAAGGCAAGGTGGCGCTGCCCATCCCCGAGTTCGATTTCGCCGATATCCGCCGCGTGACGATCGTCGCCTGCGGGACCAGCTTCTACGCCGGCATGGTCGCCAAATATTGGTTCGAGCGGTTCGCGCAGATGCCGGTGGACATCGATGTCGCGTCGGAGTTCCGCTATCGCGAGCCGGTGCTGGAGCCGGGCGGGCTCGCGCTCTTTATCAGCCAGTCGGGCGAGACGGCGGACACGCTCGCCGCGCTGCGCCATGCGCGGGCGGGCGGGCAGAAGATCGCGGTGGTGGTGAATGTCCCCACCTCCTCGATGGCGCGGGAGGCGGATTTGCTGCTGCCCACCCATGCCGGGCCGGAGATCGGCGTCGCCTCCACCAAGGCGTTCACCTGCCAGCTTGCTGTGCTGGCCGCGCTGGCCGCCAATCTGGCGCGCGCCAAGGGCCGGCTGGACGCGGAAGAGGAGCGGGCGATCGTCCGCCATCTGACGCAGGCGCCCGCCGCGATGAACGAGGCGCTGGGGCATGACGAGGAGATAGAGGCGCTCGCCCCGATCATCGCGCAGGCGCGCGACGTGCTCTATCTGGGGCGCGGGCCCGATTATCCGATGGCGCTTGAGGGGGCGCTGAAGCTCAAGGAAATCAGCTATATCCATGCCGAGGGCTATGCCGCCGGCGAGATGAAGCATGGCCCGATCGCGCTGATCGACAATGACGTGCCGGTGATCGTCATCGCGCCGTCCGGCCCGCTGTTCGAAAAGACCATCTCGAACATGCAGGAGGTACAGGCGCGCGGCGGCAAGGTGGTGCTGATTTCGGATGCGGCGGGCATATTGACCGGCGGGGAAGGGACGCTCGCGACGCTGGAAATGCCCTCGGTCCACCCGCTGATCGCGCCGCTCGTCTACGCCATTCCGGTGCAGATGCTGGCCTATCATGTCGCGGTCGCCAAGGGGACCGACGTGGATCAGCCACGCAACCTCGCCAAATCGGTGACAGTCGAGTGAAGGGGCCGTCCTTCCGCCTCGAACGCGCGCATCCGACGCCGCTCGCCGGGGTGGACGAGGCGGGGCGGGGGCCGCTCGCGGGGCCGGTGGTGGCCGCCGCGGTGATCCTCAACCGGCGCAAGGTGCCCAGAGGCATCGACGATTCGAAGAAGCTCTGCGCGAAGGCCCGCGCGGACCTGTGCGGCGAGATCCGGCTGGTCGCCGAGGTCGGCATCGGCATTGCCGATGTGGACGAGATCGACCGGATCAACATCTTCTGGGCGACGATGCTGGCGATGACGCGCGCCGTCGATGCGCTGATCGCGGCGAGCGGGATGGCCCCGGCGATGGTGCTGGTGGACGGCAATCGCTGCCCCGACTGGCCGCACCCCTCGCGGGCGATCGTGTCGGGCGACGCGCTCTGCCTCTCGATCGCCGCCGCCTCGATCGTCGCCAAGCATGAGCGCGACCGGATGATGGAGGAATATGATCGCGCGCATCCCGGCTATGGCTGGGCGAGCAACAAGGGCTATGGCACGCCCGCGCACCACGACGCGCTCACGCGACTGGGACCGAGCCCGCTCCACCGGCGCTCGTTCGCGCCAGTCGCGCAGATGATGCTCGATATCTGAGTCCTCGCGGCCACACCACAAGCCCTTGAGTCCCGTGGCCCGGCAGGACTCAATATAGGGTAGGGGGACTCCTTTCGTTCCCTCCCACGGCAGCGCGCGCGGGGCGCGACTCGCCTATTTCCGGGCTTGACGCTGGACTCGCGCTGACTCACATCTCGCCGCCTTGGTCGCGAAACGGGGGCGAAATGGGTGTTGTGAAGCGTATCGAGGGCGGTCGTCCGTCCGCCAAGGTGGTGCCGCTCAGGCCCTCGCTCGCGGTCCTGCCGCTCGACAGGATCATCGAGGATGATTGCGTCACGGCGATGGCGGGGCTGCCCGACAAGTCGATCGACATGATCTTCGCCGATCCGCCCTACAACCTGCAACTGGGCGGCGATCTGTTCCGTCCCGAGGGCGGACGCGTCGACGCGGTGGACGACGATTGGGATAAGTTCGACAGCCTGGAGGCCTATGACCGCTTCACCCGACGCTGGCTGCGCGAGGCGCACCGTATCTTGAAGGATGACGGCACGATCTGGGTGATCGGCAGCTATCACAACATCTTTCGTGTCGGCGCGGCGTTGCAGGACGAGGGCTATTGGATCCTGAACGACATCGTCTGGCGCAAGGCGAACCCGATGCCCAATTTCAAGGGCACCCGCTTCACCAACGCGCATGAGACGATGATCTGGTGCTCGAAGAGCGAGAAGGCACGCTATACCTTCAACTATCGCACGATGAAGGCGCTGAACGACGATCTCCAGATGCGCTCCGACTGGGTGCTGCCGATCTGCGGCGGGGGGGAGCGGTTGAAGGACGATGACGGCCACAAGGCGCACCCGACGCAGAAGCCCGAAGCGCTGCTCTATCGCGTGCTGCTCTCCTGCACGCGGCCGGGCGATATCGTCCTCGATCCCTTCTTCGGCACCGGGACGACGGGCGCGGTGGCGCGCCGGCTGCGCCGCCGCTGGATCGGGATCGAACGCGAACCGCGCTACGTCCGCGTGGCCAAGGAGCGGATCGCCTCGACACTGCCGCTCGACGAAAGCGCGATGACGCTGATCCCGGAGAAGAAGGCGCAGCCGCGCGTGGCGTTCGGCACGCTGATCGAGACGGGCGCGATCGTCCCCGGCACGATCCTCACCGACGCGAAGCGCCGCTGGAAGGCCGAGGTGCTGGCGGACGGGACGCTTGTCGCCGACGGGCGCGCGGGCTCGATCCACAAGCTCGGCGCGGCGTTGCAGGGCGCGCCGTCATGCAACGGCTGGACCTTCTGGCACGTCGAGGAAGGCGGCCAGCTTGTTGTCATCGACGAATATCGCCAACGCCACCTGAAGGCGGATGTCGCCGCCGTTTGAGCGACCGTCGCCGGTTCGGAACGAGGCGCCGTTCGCTCCGGACGTGGCGACACAGGCCCGATCCATCGCGGCAATGCAGACCGGACACCGGGTCCTTAACCGTCACCCTCGCAAAAGCCGGGGCATACGGACCCGGCTCGCTTCCTTGTTGGACCACTCGCCATCTGTCCGGCCCTCGGGCGTGAGCGCGCCACGCTACGATAGCAGACGGAGGCCTTCCGGCCCAGTTTACGCCATCGAGCGATGCCTTTGCCGGCCTACCCCCTGCCGTCTGTCCAGGTGGCCAAGGCTGTCCAGAACGTACGCCAATCGAACGAGGGGCACTGGACTAGAGTCGGATATTCCTTTGCTTGCCGTGATTTCCAAGCCGCCAGATGATTCCATCTGGCTCGAAATCACTCTAGCCATGAACCGTCTCGCCGCGTTGGAGCATCTCGACGAAATCAGCGATACGCTTGGCGCGCGTTTCGGACCTTTTCGCCGTGCTGACGCGATAGAGGATCGCGTAGCGGTTCGCACCTTTCAAAGTCGCGAAGAACTCTGCGGCCTGGGGCGCGGCATCGAGTGCGGCCCGCAGATCGGGCGGTACTTGCGCGGTGCTCGCGGGCGCATAAGCAGCATCCCATCGACCGCTGGCCTTAGCGGCCTGCACCTCGGCCAAGCCAGTGGACTGCATCCGACCCTGCTCGATCAACTCCACAGCGCGGGTCCGATTGACCTCGGACCATTTGCTTGCGCGCTTGCGCGGCGTGAAGCGAACCAGCCAGCTCTCCTCGTCATACTTGTCAAGCTGGCCGTCGATCCAGCCATGGCAAAGCGCCACGTCGATTGCTTCCGCTTTCGAGAGACTGGTAACCGCCGCGCCTTTTTTGGCGAGTTTTAGCCACAACCCCTTCGAAGTCCGCGGCTCCGCCGCCAGCCAGGTGCCGAAGGCGGCGGCGTCCTCAAAGCCGATTATGGGAAGGCCCGCTCGGATCTCCATTTCCATCTCCATCAGGTGGGGATCATATTACGCCTGCCTCGTGGGGCAACGGCTGATGTCTGCGTCGGGCTGCCTTTAGGCCAAGTCCCACAAGCCATCATTCAGCAGCCGAGCGTAGCGGCGACGGCTTAAAAGTCGAAACGGCGGCGTTTGGCGGAATGGCGGACCTCAGGGGAGAAAGTTCGAACCGCCTTTTGGAGGTTTTGGAGGGGTGGGACGGCCTCTTATGATACCTAAACGTGCAAGCCTTGCACAAGATAATCACGAATTTGGTACAGGTTAACTTCAGACCTATCAGCATCTTCGAGGCGAATAAAAATTGAAAGTTTATTCGAAAATGCCTTTTTCCTAGAGCCATCTGCAAAGGACTGCGCGATGCGCTCAACCATTTTTCTTCGTGGAATGCCCGTCCGCCCTCTACCTGTTCCCATTAGTGGGATTGAAATGTCTCTAAGTTCGCCGCTTTCGGCGATAAACGCCCATGTTGCGTCAAGCGCATCCTCTATCTCACGAAGAGTGGCCTTTGCGTTACCTTGGTTATTAAGTCGGGACATTGCTACGAAGTAGAAGGTCCTGTTGTGACTCTTCACTCGTGCGACGGTACCTATCGGATATTCGATTTTCTTCCCGGGCGCGTCAGCACGTTCATCTCCATGAACATGCGCAAGATCGACGTCCAACTGACGATCAATTTCGTCCGTGTTTGCATTAAAAAATTTAGTGGCAACCTGCCCTTGGATGCTATCAGTATCAATCAACCCGCTTGCCATATCGGTATCAAATGTGGTGTTTGTGCTAACTATAACATCATTACTTCCATCAAAGAGATCACCGATCTTAACTTCAATTGATAAATCCGTTCCAGGTATTCTATGAATAAATTGCCTGATGGGTCTCTTATTGAGGAAGGCGTAAATTACGCCAAGAACTACCATTCCTATAATGGCATACTTGCTATATTTGTCTTTTGTATAAACACTGAAGAAGTCCGCGATTTCTACGATTGTGTATTGAAACCCAACCGCAGCAAAAATCCGCGCCAAACCATCCCAAGATAGAAGTGCATACCTCCAAAATGAGTATGTAAATAGCGATTTAGCGAAATATTTCAAAATTGGCCCTTTTCAGATTGTTACGGGTTGTACCGATAGATACTAGGAGCTACTTTCGTAGACAATCTGAAATCAGGATCTTTCAACGCCGATGTTATCAGCGCCTTTTTCATTGGGACGTGGAGAGTAGGGACGCTACTCATTGAATCCCTGAAAATCGGTATTTTGGCCCAGAGGTTTTTGATGCTTTGCTTGATGCTTCCATTGATCAGCAAGCTTTCCTTTGAATCATACTCCGGATAAATTACGATCACAGGAAGACCTTGATCGTTAATTCCATAGTCAATCTCTTCCCGAAGCGCTCTCGAATTGACAGTCGAGGAGCTGAGAAAAAGAACGATATTCTGCGACGATCGTAGCCTCTCCCTTAATCTGGGTTTAAGCGTAGTTTCCCAGTCGCTGTCATCTCGAACATTGTAGGTAGACGCATGTGAGTCAACAAATGGAAAGCTTGATTCAGAGCCTTTCCATCCACGTAACATGCTGTAGTAGCAAAAGTCCTTTGTGGCGTGCGCGCCGAGGGCACTTGCGCTAAAGGGCTCCGCAACATAAAATGCACAGTAATTTCCGTTTCTTGCCAACTCTCTCGCTCCACTTCGTATGCTTCTACAATAGAAGAATTTTCACCAGAAATCATCGGAATTTTTGGTTTTGTCCAAGGCGCAATGATCCAGCAGATGATAGTTGCTAGGATCAAGAACGTCATCTCATCTGCGTCCAAGGGAGTGGGGAGGAATCTCCCCATTGGTGCGGGAAAGGCTCGATGCCGTATCCCGTGCCACGAGCATGGGGGATGCAACGGGGGCGCGCAGCCGCCCCCTTGCCAAGATGAGTTTGTATTACAAACGCACATCTTGCGGAACGTGTTAGCGTTCAAATAGCACTGATTTCAGACCCTTTCACGGTGATGCTTCCCATTCCCTTGTCCGATATGCTAGATGTGGAACAAATCTTGAACATGAAACTGACTTGTTGACCTCGTTATCGAGGGCGCGAACAACACCATAACAGCCCCATTCGGGCAAGGTTCGCCATGACGCATAAACACCAGACACAGGCGGTCATCTATGCCCGCGTCTCTACCAAGAAACAGGCGAGAGAGGGCAACGGCCTCGACTCTCAGGAAACGCGTTGCCGCGAGTTCGCGAAGTTTCGCGGCTTAAAGGTCGTCCGTGTCTTCACCGACGATATGTCGGGGTCTTCGACAGGTCGCCCAGGCATGTTGGACATGCTCGCCTATCTCAAAAAGCACCAGAAAGAGGCAATGGTCGTCATCATTGACGATATCAGCCGCCTCGCAAGGGGGATTGAAGCGCACCTCAAATTGCGAGCGGAAATCGCCCATGCTGGCGGCGTTCTGCAATCGCCATCTATCGAGTTTGGTGAGGATTCCGACAGTATCCTTGTCGAACACCTGCTGGCCTCCGTTTCGCAGCACCAACGCCAGAAGAACGGGGAGCAAGCCAAGAACCGTATGCGGGCGAGGATGCTCGGCGGCTTCTGGGTTTTCAATGCGCCTATTGGATATCGCTATCAGCGTGTCCCTACTGGGGGCGCAATCCTTGTCCGCGAAGAGCCGATTGCCTCGATCATCGGGCAAGGGCTGGAAGCCTTTGCAAGCGGTAAACTCGGCTCTCAGGCCGAATTTAAGCGGTTTCTGGAAAGCCATGAGGGCTTTCCGCTCTGCCGTCACGGATTTCTGACCAATGAGCAGGCCAACCGTATCCTGACGCGCCCGATCTATGCGGGCTATGTCGAGAGCAAGTGCTGGGGCGTATCATTGCGCGAAGGTCAGCATGAGGGCGTGATCTCGCTGGAAACCTTCCAGAAGATACAGGAACGCCTCAACGGTAAGCCTGTTACGCCTGCAAGAGCCGATATCAATGAGGATTTCCCTCTGAGAGGCTTTGTCGCCTGCGGCTGCTGCAATCACCCCATGACGGCTAACTGGGCGAAGGGGCGCAACAAGTCCTATCCCTACTATGTCTGTCGCCACAGAGGATGCGCGAAGTTCGGCAAATCCGTTGCCCGCCACCAGATCGACGATGTGTTTGAGGACCAGCTCAGGGAGACTACCCCTGATTCCGAGGTTGTCGCGGCTCTGTATGCCCATTTGCGGGCTGTCTGGAACGATAAGCACGAAACCCAGCGCGATGACCGCACATCCGCGAAAGAGGCTATTCTTACCCTTGAGAAGAAGATTTCAGGGCTGCTTGACCGCATTGTCGAGGCCGAAAGCCCCGCGCTGATTGGGGCGTATGAGCGCAAACTCGATGAGCTGGAGCGCGAAAAGCTGGTTCTGAAGGAAAAAGTGGCGCGTTGCGGGACGGTGGTCCGACACTATGACGATATTTTTCAAACCGCTTTTTCGTTTTTGGCAAACCCTTGTTCTGTATGGGAAAAAGACGGGTTAGAGGGCAAGAGAACCGTCCTCAAACTGGCCTTAGAGGGGCCTATTGTATGGGACTGGAATGAGGGCGTTCAAACCGCTAATTTATCCTTACCGTTCAAGGTGTTACAGGATAAAAATAAGCTCAAAAACGTGATGGCGGAGCGGGAGGGATTCGAACCCTCGATACGGTTTTGCCGTATACTCACTTTCCAGGCGAGCGCCTTCGACCACTCGGCCACCGCTCCGCATATGCCGGGAGTGAGGCCCCTATCGTGCGCGCGCCGCTTGCGCAAGCGGCGCGCGCACGCGGATCAGCGGTCGCGCAGGCCGCGCGGGCGGCCGCCGTCGCCGCTCCGTTGAGGAGGCGCACGGTTCACCCTTGGGCTGGGCGCCGACGCGCGCGGCGGGCGCGGCTGGCTTCGATTCACGTTCGGAGGCGGCGGGTTGCGCAAGCCGCCGGAGCGGCCCTGCCATTGGCCGTGATCGCCATTGCCGGGCCGGCCGCCGTTCCAGTGACCATCGCCTCTATGGCCGTGATCGCCGCGATGGCTTTCCCAATAGCGGCGCTGGCTATCGGACCAGCGATGCCGCCGGCCGCCGCGATCGTAAACATAATAGCCGTTGCCGGGATAATAGAAGCCGTCGTACCAGCCATAGCCCGGATAACCGTAGCCATCGTAATAATAAGGATAGTCGTAACCGTAATAACCGCCCGTGCCGTAGCCGACTGAAACGCCGCTATAGCCGTAGCCGTCATTATAACAGCCGCCGAGCGCGAGAGCGGATGCGAGGGCGAGCCCGCCTAACGCTATCCTGGAGCCTGAGAAGGCCATTTCAACTACTCCAAAAAACGTCTTGTTGCATGAATTAACGCATGAATCGGTTGAATGGGCACTGAACCTCCTCTCCCGGGCGCGATGCTATCCGCCTCATGAAAAGAAGGGCGTCAGGCATTCCCCCTCCCGGCAGCCCTTGCTATGCGCACCTGCGAGTCACGCCATCCAAGTCAGGGGAACGCCGTCATGACCGCCGTCGGACAAGATACGCTCAACACTCGCTCCACGCTCGAGGCGGGCGGCCGGACCATCCATTATTATTCACTGGCCAAGGCGAGCGCGGCGCTGGGCGACGTGTCGCGCCTGCCTTTCTCGATGAAGGTGCTGCTCGAGAATCTGCTGCGCTTCGAGGACGGCGCGACGGTGACGACGGAGGACGTCAAGGCGATCGTCGACTGGCAGAAGGAGCGCAAGTCCGAGCGCGAGATCCAGTATCGCCCCGCGCGCGTGCTGATGCAGGATTTCACCGGCGTTCCCGCCGTCGTCGATCTCGCCGCGATGCGCGATGCGATGAAGGCGCTGGGCGGCGATCCGGAGCGGATCAACCCGCTCGTTCCCGTCCATCTGGTGATCGACCATAGCGTGATGGTCGACGAGTTCGGCACGCCCAAGGCGTTCGAGGCTAATGTCGATCTGGAATATCAGCGCAATATGGAGCGGTACGAATTCCTGAAATGGGGTTCGAAGGCGCTCGACAATTTCAAGGTGGTGCCGCCTGGCACCGGCATCTGCCATCAGGTAAACCTCGAAAACCTCGCCCGCGCGGTCTGGGTGTCCGAGGATGCCGAGGGACATTCGGTGGCCTATCCCGATACGCTGGTGGGCACCGACAGCCATACGACGATGGTGAACGGCCTGGGCGTGCTCGGCTGGGGCGTCGGCGGGATCGAGGCGGAGGCGGCGATGCTGGGCCAGCCCGTGTCGATGCTGCTGCCCGAGGTGGTCGGCTTCAAGCTGACCGGCGCGCTTTCTGAAGGCATCACCGCGACCGATCTGGTGCTCACCGTCACGCAGATGCTGCGCGCCAAGGGCGTGGTGGGCCGCTTCGTCGAGTTTTACGGCCCGGGCCTCGATGCGCTGAGCCTCGCCGATCGCGCGACGATCGCCAACATGGCGCCCGAATATGGCGCGACCTGCGGCTTCTTCCCGATCGACACGCAGACGCTGAACTATATGCGTTTGACCGGCCGTGATGACGAGACGCTGGCGGTGGTCGAGGCTTATGCCAAGGCGCAGGGCTTCTGGCGCGAGGCGGGAACGCCCGATCCGGTGTTCACCGATACGCTCTCGCTCGACATGTCGACGGTGGAAGCCTCGCTCGCCGGTCCCAAGCGGCCGCAGGATCGCGTGCCGCTGACCGGGGTGAGCGACAATTTCAACGGGGAGCTTGTCACCGGCTATAACAAGACGGGTGCTTCGGACGCGCGTGTCCCGGTCGAGGGCCGGAATCACGATCTCGGCCATGGCGATGTCGTGATCGCGGCGATCACGAGCTGCACAAACACGTCCAATCCCTCCGTGCTCGTCGCCGCCGGCCTTGTCGCGCGCAAGGCCCGCGCGCTGGGGCTGAAGCCGAAGCCGTGGGTGAAGACCAGCCTCGCGCCGGGCAGCCAGGTCGTCACCGACTATCTCACCAAGGCGGGGCTGACCGAGGACCTCGACGCGATCGGCTTCAACCTCGTCGGCTATGGCTGCACCACCTGCATCGGCAATTCGGGGCCGCTCGCGGCGCCGATCTCCAGGGCGATCGCGGATAATGATCTGGTCGCCGCCGCCGTGCTCTCGGGCAATCGCAATTTCGAGGGCCGCGTCTCGCCGGACGTGCGGGCGAACTTCCTCGCCTCGCCGCCGCTCGTCGTCGCCTACGCGCTGAAGGGCACGGTGCGCGAGGACATCACCACCGCGCCGATCGGCGAGGGCAAGGATGGCGATCCGGTCTACCTCAAGGATATCTGGCCTTCGAACCATGAGGTGAGCGAGACGATCGCGTCCTTCATCAGCTCGGACATGTATCGCGCCCGCTACGCCAACGTCTTTTCGGGCGACGCGCGATGGCAGGCGATCAACATCACTGGCGGCCAGACCTATGCCTGGTCGGCGGGGTCCACCTATGTCCAGAATCCGCCCTATTTCGAGGGCATGACGATGACGCCCGCGCCCGTGCCCGATATTCGCGATGCGCGCGCGCTGGCGATCTTCGCCGATTCGATCACCACCGATCACATCAGCCCGGCCGGATCGATCAAGGCCGACAGCCCCGCTGGCCGCTATCTGCAGGAGCATCAGGTCTCGCGCGCGGACTTCAACTCGTACGGCTCGCGGCGCGGCAACCATGAAGTGATGATGCGCGGCACCTTCGCCAATATCCGCATCCGCAACGAGATGACGCCCGGCATCGAAGGCGGCGTCACCCGCTACGTCCCCACCGGCGAGACGATGGCGATCTACGATGCGGCGATGCGTTACAAGGCCGACGGTACGCCGCTCGTCGTCATCGCGGGCAAGGAATATGGCACCGGATCGTCGCGCGACTGGGCGGCGAAGGGCACCAACCTGCTGGGCGTTCGCGCGGTCATCGCCGAAAGCTTCGAGCGTATCCACCGTTCGAACCTCGTCGGCATGGGCATCGTCCCGCTCCAGTTCGCCGAAGGGGTGGATCGCAAGACGCTGAAGCTCGATGGGTCGGAGACGTTCACGATCGAGGACGTCGCGGGCCTGCGTCCGCGTCAGGACGTCGCGGTGAAGCTCACCCGCGCCGATGGCAGCAGCGAGACGTTCCAGACGCGCTGCCGGATCGATACGGTCAACGAGCTGGACTATTTCCTGAACGGCGGCATCCTCCAATATGTGCTGAGGAAGCTCGCCGCCTGAAAAGGCGAGGGAGGGCGCCATGGGTAGCGGACGTATCCGGGTCGGCATCGGCGGCTGGACGTACGAACCCTGGCGCGGCGCCTTCTATCCGCCGGGCCTGCCGCATGCCCGCGAGCTGGCCTATGCGGCGGAACGGCTCGGCACGATCGAGATCAACGGCACCTACTATCGCCTGCAAAAGCCCGAGACGTTCGCGGGCTGGGCGAAGGCCGTGCCGGACGATTTCGTCTTCACGGTGAAAGCCTCGCGCTTTTGCACCAACCGGCGGGTGCTCGCCGAAGCGGGCGAGGCGGTGGAGAGGTTCCTCGGTCAGGGACTGACCGAGCTGGGTGCGAAGCTGGGGCCGATCCTGTGGCAGCTCATGCCGACAAAAGCCTTCGATCCGCAGGATTTCGGGGCATTCCTGAAACTGCTGCCGGCGCGGCGGGACGGCATGCGACTGCGCCATGCGATCGAAGTAAGACACGAGAGTTTCCGCGATCCGGCTTTCACCTCCATGGCCCGCGAGGCGAATGTCGCGATCGTTTTCGCGGATTCATCGGATCATCCGCAATTCGCCGAGACTACCGCTGATTTCGTCTATGCCCGTCTGCAAGATGCGCGCGAGGCTGAGCCGACGGGTTATGCGGAGGGCGAGCTCGACCGCTGGGCCGATGTCGCGCGATGCTGGGCGGAGGGCGGCCAGCCGGCCGGCTTTGCGGCAATCGACGGGATAGCTCCGGCGGAGAAGCCACGCGACGCTTTCCTGTTCATGATCAATGGCGCAAAGGTTCGCGCACCGGCCGCGGCGCAGGCCTTGATTGCGCGGCTGGGCTGATTTTCCGTGCCGTCATCCCGGCGGAAGCCGGGGCCCATGGGCTCGGTTTGACCTATTGTTGAGCGTCTCGCCGCCCATGGATTGCGGCTTCCATCGGAATGACGGTCAAGAGCGGGCCGTCAGCGATGCTCATGCAGCCAGTCGGCGAGGGCGACGGCCTGATTATGCGCCTCGTCATGCGCGCCGTAGAGCAGGGTGGCGGGGCCTTGTTTCAATACCTCGCGCAACTCGCCGACGGCCGCGCCGTTCGCCTCCAGCTCCAGCCGATAGCGGCGCTGGAACTCGGCCCAGCGCGCGGGATCGTGGCCGAACCATTTGCGTAAGCCGGTGCTGGGGGCGATCTCCTTGAGCCACAAGGTGAGCTGCGCTTTCTCCTTGCTCAGGCCACGCGGCCAGATGCGATCGACAAGGATACGGGCGCCGTCTCCCTTCGCGGGCGGCTCATAAACGCGCTTGATGCGGATATCGGCCATGGCGCCAGCTTGCGCCTGCCCGCGCGCGATGGCCAGCCCCTCAAGGCCCGTCGACATTCGGCCGATCCCGCAGATCCGTATGTTCTTCCTCCATTAGCCTCCGATGAATAGGACGGTTTCGCCATCGCCTGTTTCGCCCCCTAGAAGGGGGACCAGCCCTGCGCGCCGGCTACCGCGCCGAGAATGGTGATGACGGCCAGCGTCAGGAGCAGGATGTGGGCGTAGTGCAGCCGGGCGAAGGCGCGTTCGGGCGACGCCTTTACCCAGCCCGGCAGCCGGCGATGCAGGACGAGCGGCTCGCCGACGAAAAGCAGCAGCATGAAGATCAGCCACAGGCAGACCATCGCATGCATCCACCAGAAGCCGCTCGTCCGGAAACGACTCCACAGGTCGAGCCGCCACGTCATGTAGAAGCCGGTCAGGCCGACGAGCAGCGTGGTCGCGCGCGCCTGCCAGACGAAGCGATGCTCGACCGCATGGAAGATGCGAAGCCAATTGTCCCCCAGCGCGCCCTTGCGCAGCGCGGGGAAAAACACCGTTGTCACCATCGACACGCCGCCGATCCAGACCACGACGGCGAGGACATGGAGCGCGCGGGCGAAGATCACATCATCCATCGGATTCTTCCGTCTCTTTTTTAAACCTGACGCAAGGCCTAGGCTCTTTCGCGCAGGTCTGGTTTGCGCTGGCGCAAATCCGTAGCCGAGGGGGAGGCACCCGCATGGATGCCGATATGCTGGCCGGAATGGAGCTGTTCGCGGGGCTGCCCGAGGCGGCGCTTCGCGACGTCCGGGCGGCTGCGCGCATAAGACGGCTTCCCGGTGACACGCATATCTTCGGCCAGGGCGAGCCGGCGGCGCATGTGCATGCGCTGGTGGAAGGCGGGGTGCGGATCACCCAATCGGGCAGCGACGGGGGCGAGGCGGTGATGCGGTTCATCGGGCCGGGCGAGATGTTCGGCACCGTCGCTCTGTTCACCGACCGGCTCTATCCCGCCGAAGCGGTGACGCTCGGCGAGGCGGTGGAGGCGAGTTGGGGCGAGGCCGCCTTGCACGATCTGATCGGCCGGCATCCGAGGATCGCGCTCAATATCCTCGGCATTGTCGGCCGGCGTCTGGCCGAGGCACAGGAGCGGATTCGCGAGCTTTCGACGCAGCGTGTCGAGCGGCGTCTGGCACATAGCTTGCTGCGCCTCGCCGATCAGGCGGGGCAGGGCGGGGCGAACGGAACGACGATCCGCTTCCCGCTGACGCGCAAGGATGTCGCGGCGGTGGCGGGTACGACGCTGCATACGGCAAGCCGCGTGCTGACCGCATGGGAGAAAGCGGGGCTGATCCTCACCGATCAGCGCCACGTCACTTTGCGTCAGCCCGAGGCGTTGCGCCGCATCGCCGAGGAGGAATGATGCCTCAATGCTCGTCGGCGAGGGCGAGCAGGGTGCGGCCGTAGGCGGTCTTTTCGAACAGGCGGCCGCGCCGGCGAAGCTGGTCGCGATCGATGAAGCCGTTGTGGAAGGCGATCTCCTCCAGGCAGGCGATCTGCACGCCCTGCCGTTTTTGCAAGGTGCGGACGAACTCGCCCGCCTCGATCAACGTATCGTGCGTGCCCGTGTCGAGCCAGGCATAGCCGCGTCCCATCCGCTCGACGTAGAGTTCGCCCATTTCCATATAAGCGCGGTTCAGATCGGTGATTTCCAGCTCGCCGCGCGCGGAGGGTTTGACCTGCTCGGCGAGGCTGACGACGCGATTGTCGTAGAAATAGAGGCCGGTGACGGCATAATCCGATTTGGGTTCGCGCGGTTTTTCCTCGATCGAAAGGGCGCGGCCTTCGCCGTCCAGCTCGACCACGCCATAGGCGGCCGGATCTTCCACCTGATAGGCGAAGACGGTCGCACCCTTCTCACGCGATCGGGCGCGCTGGAGCAGGGTGCCGAGCCCCGCGCCGAAGAAGATATTGTCGCCCAGCACGAGCGCCCCCGGGCTGTCGCCGAGGAAATCGCGGCCGATCAGGAATGCCTGCGCCAGCCCCTCGGGGCGCGGCTGCACGGCGTAGGAGATGTCGAGGCCAAGCTCCTCTCCCGTGCCGAACAGCCGCCGGTAATTGTCGAGATATTCAGGCGAGGAGATAATCAATATCTCACGGATATGGGCGAGGAGCAGCACCGACAGCGGGTAATAGATCATCGGCTTGTCGTAGATCGGCAGGAGCTGCTTGTTGATCGCGAGCGTCGCGGGATGCAGCCGCGTGCCCGTGCCGCCGGCAAGGATGATCCCTTTCATGCGTCCTGTTCCTCCAGTGCGGCCAGCAGTTCGTCGAGCATCGCCCGCCAATTGCGGGGCACAACGCCATGGTTTGCCGCGATCTTCGCGGTCGAAAGGCGGGAATTGGCGGGGCGACGTGCGGGCGTCGGATAGGCGCTGGTCGGAATCGGCTCCAGCCGGGGCACGGGCCGGCCCGCCTTCGCTTCGAACTCGAAAATGGCGCGCGCGAGGTCGTACCAGCTCGCCTCGCCGGCATTGACGAAATGATAGGTGCCGGTGGGCGTCGCGTCGTCGGCGATCAGCCGTCCGGCGAGGGTGAGGAGGGTTTCGGCGATGTCGATCGCGCCGGTGGGGCAGCCATGCTGATCGTCGACGACGCGCAGCAGATCGCGCTCGCGCCCCAGCCGGCGCATCGTCTTGACGAAATTGTGCCCCCAGGGGCTCACCACCCAGGCTGTCCGCAGGATCAGGGCGCGGGGGTGAGCGGCGCGGACCACCCTCTCGCCCGTCTCCTTCGAAGCGCCATAGACGCCGAGCGGCGCGACGGGGTCTTGCTCGACATAAGGCGCGGCTTTCGCCCCGTCGAACACATAGTCGGTCGAGACATGGAGGAAAGGAATGTCCCGCTTCGCCGCGGCTTCGGCCAGCGCGGCGGCGGCGGTGGCGTTGATCGCGAAGGCCGTTTCACGATCCTCCTCGGCGCGATCGACGGCGGTATAGGCGGCGCAGTTGATGACCGCCGTCCAGTCGCGCGCGCCGATCATCGCAGCGATCCGGTCGGGCGAGGCGAGGTCCAGTTCGGCGCGCGTCGGCAAAGCGAGATCGAACCGCCCCCGGTTCGCCCGTGCGATGCCGGTGCCGACCTGGCCGGTGCCGCCGGTGACGAGAATCGCGGGGCGGGCCAATCAGGCGCTCTTCAGGCCGAGCCGTTCGCCGGCATAGCCGCCCGACAGGATCGGCCGCCACCAATCCTCATTATCGAGATACCAGTCGATCGTGCGCGCGATGCCGCTTTCAAAACTTTCGCGCGGCGCCCAGCCGAGCCGGTCCTGCAACTTGCTCGCGTCGATCGCGTAACGGAAATCATGCCCCGGCCGATCGGCGACGAAGCGGATCTGCTCGCGATAGGGCTTGCCGTCCGGGCGTGGGCGAATCCGGTCGAGCGTGTCGCAGATCGTCTCGACGACGGCGAGGTTGGTGCGTTCAGACCGGCCGCCGATCATATAGCTTTCACCGGCGGTCCCCCGCTCGAACACCGCCGTCAGCGCGCGGACATGATCGTCGACATAGAGCCAGTCGCGGACGTTCGCGCCGGTGCCGTAAACGGGCAGCGGCTCGCCCGCGAGGCATTTGATGATGACGAGCGGGATCAGCTTTTCGGGGAAATGATACGGCCCATAATTGTTCGAGCAATTGGTGACGAGCGTCGGCAGGCCGTAAGTGTGGTGCCAGGCGCGGACCAGATGATCCGATCCCGCCTTCGAAGCCGAATAAGGCGATCGCGGGTCGTAGGCGGTGGTTTCGGTGAAATAACCGTCATCGCCAAGCGCGCCGAACACCTCGTCGGTCGAGATATGGTGGAAGCGGAAGGCGGCCCGCGCGCTGTCGTCCAGCCCGCGCCAATAGTCGAGCACGGCGGTGAGCAGGCTGAAGGTGCCCACCAGATTGGTCTGGATGAAGGCGGCGGGGCCATCGATCGAGCGGTCGACATGCGATTCGGCGGCGAGGTGCGTCACCACATCGGGGCGGAACTCGCCCAGGAGGCGGGCCATCGCCGCGCCGTCACAGATATCGGCGCGTGCGAAGCGGTAGCGGTTGCCGTCCCCGATTCCGGCAAGCGAGGAGAGATTGCCCGCATAGGTGAGCGCATCGACGTTGAGGACGAGGTGATCGGTGTGGCCGATCAGATGCCGCACGAGCGCCGAGCCGATGAAGCCGGCGCCGCCGGTGACGAAAATGCGCAAGGGGCGGCTCATGCGGGGCTCCGCGCTACGAGAGGTTCAAGCGGGCCGCCTTCATAGGCGAAGGGGCTCTCGAGATCGGCCAAACGCGGGAGGACCGCGTCCTTGTCCGAAACGATCGCGCCCGAAGAAGGAAGCGGCCAGTTGATACCCAGCGCGGGATCGTCCCAGCGCAGGCCACCTTCATTCTCGGGCGCGTAGAGCGCCGACGCCTTGTAGGCGACCTCGCTGTCCGGCTGAAGCGTGACGAAGCCATGGGCGAAGCCGGCGGGAATATAGAGCTGGTGGCCGTTCTCGGCGGAAAGCTCCGCCGCCTGCCATTGGCCGTAGGTGGGCGAGCCGTGGCGTATATCCACGGCTACATCCCAGATCGCGCCCCGGATGCAGCGGATAAGCTTCGCCTGCGCATGCGGCGGCGCCTGGAAATGGAGGCCGCGGATCGTGCCCACAGGCCGGGACAGCGAATGGTTGTCCTGGATGAAGGTTTCGTCGATCCCGGCGTTCGCCCATTTTGCCTGATGATAGCTTTCGCTGAACCAGCCTCGGTTGTCCTCGAACCTTCGCACGGTGAGAAGAAGTACGGGCAAGTGCGTGTTTCCATTTCTGATCGCGGCCGACCCGTCCTAATGACGGAATGTTGCGAAAGACCCTATCTATTGTCCGCATAGCGGGGGAGGGACAATGCTATCAAGCGAGCGCTTGGGGCGCTACGCTGACCGAAACGGGAGAATCGCATGGGCGACGGCCATGGCCACCATCATCATGGCATGCGGGCGCAGCATGATTATGGCGCCGCCTTCGCAATCGGGATCGTGCTCAACATCATCTTCGTGGGCGTCGAGGCCGGCTACGGCTTCGTGGCCGATTCGGTCGCGCTGATCGCGGATGCGGGGCACAATCTGTTCGACGTGCTGGGGCTGGCGATCGCCTGGGTGGCCTGGATGCTGGCCAAACGGCAGCCGACGGAGCGCTTCACCTATGGCATGCGCGGCTCCACGATCCTTGCGGCGCTGCTCAACGCGCTGTTGCTGTTGTTCGCCTGCGGGGCCATCGCGCTGGAAGGCGTGCAGCGGCTGATCGATCCGCGCCCTGTTTCGGGCGGGATCGTGATGGGCGTCGCGGCCGTCGGCATCATCGTCAATTTCGGCACCGCGCTGCTGTTCGCGCGGGGGCGCAAGCATGACATCAACCTGCGCGGCGCCTTCCTGCATATGGCCGCGGACGGCGTGGTTTCGGCGGGCGTCGTCGTGGCCGGCTTCCTGACGCTAAAGACGGGCAAGGGCTGGATCGATCCCGCGACGAGCCTCATCATAGTCGTCGTGATCTTCCTGGGGACTTGGGCCCTTCTGCGCGAATCGGTGGCGCTGGCAATGGACGCGGTGCCGACCGGCATAGACCCGCGCGCGGTAAGCGAGCGGTTAGCCCGTGTACCCGGCGTCGCACGCGTCCACCATCTCCATATCTGGCCGACAAGCACGACAGAAACCGCGCTGACGACGCATCTGGTAATGCCCGGCGGTCATCCGGGGGACGGCTTCCTGCGCGAAGTGGCGCACATCATGGAGCATGACTTCGCGATCGGCCACGCCACCTTCCAGATCGAGACGGGGGACGCGGACTGCGTCGTCCCCGTCGATTGTGCGCCCGTGCCCGAAAACTGATCAGCGCGGTTCGTCTATTCCCGTTTCGGTCACGGTGGGATCGGCGAGGCGAAGGCGAGCGAACTCGAAGACCTGCCGGCCGACCAACTCCAACTGTGCATTGGCGCCCTTGTCGCTGCACGCCCCGTCGCGGAAGATACCGCCCGAAGTATTGATCGCCGCGCCCAGCGGCGTCGGCCAGCCGCGCAGCGCATGGACGATCGAGCGAAGGGTCGCGAGCGTGCTGCCCGTCGCCTGCCATCCATAAGCGGTGCTGATGAGGCCGACGGGCACCCCGTCGAGATAGACCCGCTCGTCCTTCGCGGTTTCCTCCAGATAGTCGATCGCATTCTTCACGAGGCCCGATATGGAGCCGTGATAGCCCGGGCTGGCGATGATGATCCCGTCGGCGGCGCGCACCGCCTCGACCAGCGCCTTGCCTTCGGCCGATTCGGCGGAGCCTTCGGTAAGATAATGGGGAAGGGCGGCAAGCGGCGCACCGCCGAACATCTTCACCGTGGCGCCCGCGCGTTCCGCCGAGGCCAGAGCCAGTGCGAGCGCCTGTTCGGTGGAGGAGGAGGGCGCGGCCGTGCCGCCGATTCCCACGATGAACGGCTTCATATTCGTCATGCTTCCCCTTCCGCCTTCCTCTATACCAGACCGCTTGCCACAGGCTGTCGGCCGGCAAAAGGGCCAAGTGCACGAAGTTGGGTCGCCTCGGGCCCGGTGGTTGCCTATAGGAAAGCGATGCCGCGCCGCCATTCACCGGGCCTCCCCACCCGCCAGCAGATACTGGATTTCATCACCCAGTCGGATCAGCCGGCCGGCAAGCGTGAAATCGCCCGCGCCTTCGGGCTTTCGGCGCAGGAGAAGATCGCGCTCAAGGCGCTGCTCAAGGACATGGCCGACGAAGGGCTGATCGATTCGGCACCCGGCCGCGCCTTTCACAAGATGGGCGGAGTGCCGAAAGTCACCGTGTTGCGGATCGTCGATGTGGATGACGGCCAGCCGATAGCGGTGCCCGAACATTGGCATGCCGAGGGGCCGCCGCCCCGGCTGCGCGTGATGGAGCGGGGCAAGCGTTCGCCGCTCGGCCCCGGCGACAGGGTCCTGGCGCGCACCGAGGAGAAGGGGGCGGGCTGGCTCGCGCATCCGATGAAGCGACTGGCGCGCGGCGAGGAATTGTTGCTGGGCGTCCTCCATGACGAGGGCGGCAAATTGTGGCTGAAACCAGTCGATAAGCGCGAAAAGCATGACTGGCCGGTGTCGGATGCGGGCGACGCGGCGGCGGGGGATCTCGTCCTCGCCGAAAAGGGCGGTCGACCGCCGAGAAGGACCGCGCGCGTCACCGAGATATTGGGCGACCCCTTCGCGCCGCGCGCCTTCAGCCTGATCGCGATCCATCGCCACGGCATTCCCGACACCTTCCCCGAGGAGGTGCTCGAAGAGGCGGTGGGCACGGCGAAGCGCAGCTTCGGCGAGGGGCGCGAGGATCTTCGGCACCTGCCGATCGTCGCGATCGATCCCGCCGACGCGCGCGACCATGACGACGCGGTCTGGGCCGCGCCCGACGACGATCCGGCCAATGCCGGCGGCTTCCGGGCGATTGTCGCGATCGCCGACGTGTCTTTCTATGTCCGCCCCGGCGGCCGGCTGGATCGCGAGGCGAGAAAGCGCGGCAACAGCGTCTATTTCCCCGATCGCGTGGTGCCGATGCTGCCCGAAACGCTTTCGGCGGATATCTGCTCGCTCAGGGCGGATGAGGATCGCTGCGCGCTCGTCTGCCACCTGACGATCGCGCACAACGGCACACTCAAGGGGTGGCGCTTCACCCGTGCCCTGATTCGCGTCGCGGCTAACATCGCTTACGAGGATGCGCAGGCGGCGATCGACGGCGTCGAAGGCGCGGTGGAGGTTCGCCTTGTCGAGAGCGCCTTGCGGCCGCTTTGGGCGGCGTGGGGTGCGCTTTCCAAGGCACGCGACCGGCGCGTGCCGCTCGACCTCGACCTGCCCGAGCGGCGCGTGGTGCTCGACGAGAAGGGGCGCATCCTTTCGGTCGCCCCGCGCGAGCGGCTTGATGCGCATCGGCTGATCGAAGATTATATGATCGCCGCCAACGTCGCCGCCGCCAAGGCGCTGGAGGCGAAGAAGGCGCCGGTCATGTATCGCGTCCACGAGCCGCCGAGTCGCGAAAAGCTGGTGGCGCTCAAGGATTATCTCGACACGTTCGGCATCGCCTTCGCGCTTGGGCAGGTGATCCGTCCGGCCACCTTCAATCATATCCTCGAACGGATCGACGACGAAGCGCTCCGCCCGCAGATCATGGAACAGATTTTACGAAGCCAGACCCAGGCTTATTATGCGCCGGTCAATGCCGGCCATTTCGGGCTGACACTGGGTAGTTACGCCCATTTCACCAGCCCGATCCGGCGCTATGCCGACCTGATCGTTCACCGTGCGCTGGTGGACGCCTATGGACTAGGCGAGGGCGGATTGCCGCGCGAGGAGGCGGACAATATGGCGCGGCTGGGCGAGTTGATCTCGGCCGCCGAACGCCGGGCGATGATTGCCGAGCGCGAGACGGTGGATCGCTATGTCGCCGCCTATCTCGCCACCCATGTCGGCGAAGTGCTCGAAACGCGGATCACGGGCGTACAGAGCTTCGGTTTCTTCGCGACGGTGGAAGGGCTGGGCGGTGACGGGCTGGTGCCGGTATCGACGCTGGGGGCGGAGCATTTTCGCTATGACGAAGCGGCGCGCGCGCTGATCGGTGACGACAGCGGCGATCGCTATACGATCGGACAGCGGATCGGCCTGCGCCTTGTCGAAGCCAATCCGATCAGCGGCGCGTTGCGGTTCGAATTGCCCGAGGGCGCGAATCATATGCCGATGCCGCGTCGCAAGGACCGCCGAATAACAGGCCGGCGCGGCCGTCCGCCCAACATCCGGCACCGGAGCCGCTGACCCCTTCAGTGTTTCGTGGCGGCTTCCTCGGTGCGGCGGCGGACCCGGCTGGGAAGAAGCGCGCCGTGCTGGCGGAGGATGGGATAGGCGGCGGCCTCAACCAGATGGGCATTGACGCGCTTGAGATCGCCGAGTGCATCGAGATGCAGCGAACTCGTCTCCACCGTATTGATGTTGCCCGAGCGCAGGCGATCGAAATGGGCGGCGATCGCCTGGCTCTCCTCCTCGCGAAACACTTCCTTTTCGCCCGCGAGCGTCCGGGCGGCGCTTTCGTCGCCGCTCAGGAAAAGCGAGGCTGCCTTGTGGACGTTGGCGATGAGGCGATCCACCTGCCCGGCAAGATCGGCTTCGCCTTCCGGCGAGAAGACGAGCCCGCGTTTCAGGCGGCGTGAGGCAATGCCGAGGAGATTGCGATCGACGATGTCGCCCGCCTGCTCCATGTTGATCGTGAAGGCGAGAATGCGCGCGATCCGCTGCCGGTCATCCTCATTGAGGCGCGCCGTTTCGATCGAGACGACATAGTCCTTGATCGCGGTGCTGAGGCTATCGAGCACGTCGTCGAGCCGCTTGGTCTGCCCGATCAGGCGGCGATCATTCTCGTGCAGGGCGGTGCGCAGGCCGGCGAGCATTTGGGCGAGCACATCGGCAAGGCGCAGCGCCTCGCGCGTTGCATGGCCCAGCGCAAGCGAGGGTGTCTTACGCGCGCCCGGCTCCAGATAGAGCGGCGTGGCCGGGTCGGCCTCGTCGACGCGCGCGGGCAGCCATTTTTCGAGCAGGCGCGCGTAGAGCGGCAACCAGGGAAAGAAGAGCAGCGCCAGCACGATATTGAAGGCGGTGTGGAAATTGGCGACAATGCGGGCGGGATCGGCTTCGATATCCGTTACCAGCGGTGGAATAAGCGGAAAGAGGGCGAGCACCGCGAGCACGCCCACCAGTCGGTTGACGAGATTGCCGATCGGCAGCCGCCGCGTGGCGGGATTGCGCGCCATGCCCGTTTCCAGAACCGGATTCAGCGCGCTGCCGAGATTGGCCCCCAGCGTCACCGCGATCGCGGCGGGGAGGGGCAGCGCGCCATTTGCCGCGAAGGACATGGCGAGCAGCACGATCGCGACGCTGGAATGTGCCGCCCAGGTCAGCATCGCGGCGGCAAGGACCAGGAAGACGATGTGGGTCGCGAGTCCGCCGAGCATCGTGCGCAGGATCGGCTGCGTCGTCAGCGGCGCGAGCAGGACGAGGAACTGGTGGAGCGCGAGCAGGATGAGCCCCAGCCCGATCAGCACGCGCCCGAGATCGCGCGGCGCGGCATTGCCCCGGCGGAACAGGATCACGCCGAGCAGGACGAGGACCGGCGCGACCGCGACGACATCGAAAGACAGAACCTGGACGATTAAAGTCGTCCCGACATTCGCGCCCAGCATCACTGCGAGCGCGGGGGCCAGCGCCACCAACCCGCGCGCGCTGAATCCCGCGACCATCAGCCCCGTCGCTGTGCTGCTCTGGAGCAGTGCCGTTACGCCCAGCCCGGCCAGAAAAGCCTTGAAGGGATTGCGCAGCGCTCCGCCCAGCCGATCGCGTAGCTGCCCACCGAATGCGCGCAGAATCCCGCTCTCGACCATATGGACGCCCCAGAGCAGCAGCGCGACCGAGCCCGCCACATCGAGAAGCGTGAGGGAAATCTTGATGTGCCAGGCCTCCTTTGCCGGACATCCTAACGCCCGTCGGGGCGATAGGATCAAGCCAAGCCTTGCCCGTCAGGTCTCGCGGGCTTGCTCGCAGCGGCGGATTACGTCCTCCTCGATCCGTTCGAGCATTTCGTAGCGGCGACGATACATGGCCCGCTTCTTGGCTGGAATCTCCTCGATCGATCGCTGTCGCCTCGCGACGGGCAGCTCGAACCAGATCGAATCGACCTCGACGCCGCCACGGTCTTTCCAGATTGCATCATAATCGGGGGACATCGGCTCCCGCGCCTTTGCGCCGAAATAGGGGCTGCGGTGATGGCGTTCCCGATCGGAGACGGCGAAGATGTGCCGCACGCCGAGTGCCCTGCACAGCATCTGGAACAGTTCGATCAGAAGGTCGCGCGGGCGCAACCCATGCGCCGCCTTGGTGAGATCGCGATAGAGATCGAGCGCGCCCTCTATGTCGCGGCCTTGTAATCCGCCGATGAAGGCCGACAAGGCGCCATCCTGCTCGAACAGGGCAAAGCTCAACGAATAGATGCGTGTCTCCCCCGCGAAGAGATTGATGGCGATCTGGCCTTCGCGCATGAACCATTTGGGGTTGTCGAGGATGACCGACAAATCCTCCCGTATCTCGTCCAGACGCAGCAGTTCGGTCTCGCGGCCGACGGGTACGTCGACGATTCCGCCCATGCGATCGGCGATCGCATGATGTCCGCTGATCCGTGCGACACGCTTCGCGGCGTCCCAGGTAACGCACTGATAAGGCCAGATCGCCACGCCCACGATTTCCGGGCGGTGGCCGACCAGCCGGCCGAGGCCACTGCCCGCCGGCGCGTGCATCAATGGGCGAAGAGCGCCGTAAGAGCGTAGCGCGGCGGCAAGAAACCAGATTCGGCGTTTCAGATGAACGAGGCCGCTGCCCTCGCAAATGGTGTCCGATGTCCGCCAGAGCCAGCGGAAATCCCCGAATATCGACCGTCCGCTGCCTGTCGGCACTTTGCCCCCCTTGCCCTGATGGCGAAATCATAGCCGTGGTTCGGGCGGCTGTCAGCGGCCTTCCCATGGATGCCGGACATGCGTGTCCGGCGCGTTCATTGCCCTGTTCGTCCTTGAATTTCTCTTTTTTACTCGACGTTTTAGACACCGAAGGCCATTTACGCGCCATGCCTTCGCTCGACCGTTTGTTGAAACTGCTCTTCTGGGCCGCTCTGGTCTTCGCTTATGTCGCAGCGGTGATGCCGCCGGCCGACGCGCCTATCTTCTCCCGCTCCGACAAAGTGGAGCATATGGTGGCGTTCCTGACGCTCTCGCTGCTCGCCGGACTTGGCTGGCGCAGGCTTGGGCTGCTGTGGATCGGCGTGCTGCTCGCTGCATTCGGGGCGTTCATCGAATTCAGCCAGATGATCCCGGCGCTACACCGTGACGCGGATATAAGCGATTGGATCGCCGACGGCGTCGCCATCATGGTCGGCCTGCTGGTTGCCAGTCTTGCCCGTCCGCTCATCGATCGGATTGTCGGGGATCGCCACTGACCGGTGACGACTGGCGCTCAGCCGAAGTCAGGATGAAGGAAGCGCCACGGGTCGCTGTCGCTGCCGCGCGGGACTGTCACCTCGATCAGAACCGGACGTTCGGCGGCGAAGGCGCGTTCCAGCACCGGGCGTAGAGCCTGCGGCGTCGCCACCCGATGCGCCTCGACGCCGAAGGCTTCGGCGAACTTCACGAAATCGGGGTTGACCAGTTCGGAACCCAGCAGCCTTCCGCCGAACTGTTCCTGCTGATCGCGCCGGACATTGCCGAACGCCTCATTGTTGAAGACGATCGTGACGAGGTTGATGCCATATTGCACCGCCGTCGCCAGTTCCTGCGCCGCGAAGAGGAAGCCGCCGTCACCATTGATCGAGACGACCGCCTTGTCCGGATTGGCGACCTTGACGCCGAGCGCGGTCGCGAAGCCGAAACCCAGCGTTCCCTGATAGCCGGCGGTGACGAGCGTGCGCGGATGATAGACAGGAAAGCCGAAGATCGAGGCGAAGCCGACCTGGCTGATCTCCTCGACGAAGAAGCCGTCACGCGGCAGCACGTCGCGGATCGCGCGAAGATAATCGACCTGCGGCTGGATCGCCTGGATCGCCGCTTCGGCCGCCGCCTTCGTCTCGGCGAGCAGCGCGGTGCGACGGGGCGGCGGACCGGCACGGTCGACGGCCAGCGCGAGCGCCCTTGCGCCCGTCGCCGCATCGCCAAGGATGTTTACGGTAGCGGACAGGCGGTGCACCTCGGCCGGGTCCACATCGATGCGGATGAGCTTGAGTCCCGCCGGGCGATGCCGCCAGCGTATGTCGAGCAACTCGAAACGCGAGCCGATCACGACCGCGACGTCGGTTTCAGGCCAGAGGCGTTGCCCCGCGGCGACGGTGAAGCCGAGCGGATGATCGTCGGCAACGATCCCGCGCCCGCCGCGGAAGCTCACGACCGGTGCACCGAGTGCCTCGGCCAACGCTGTCACCTCCGCGCTTGCATCGAGTGCACCCGATCCGACGAAGATCATCGGCGCCTTCGCCGACGACAGCAGCGCCGCCGCCTCGGCGATCGCGTCCTCATCGAGCGGCGGATCGGCGAAGACGGGCAAGGGCGTACAGGAGCCGACATGCGCCGTTGCGGTGAAATAGTCCCACGACGCCTGCAATGCCGCCGTGCCCCGCCGTCCCGACCGCATCTCCTGAAACGCACGCGCCATCAGATGCGGGGCCTCGGCCGGATGCTCGATATGCGCGGCCCATTTGGTGAGATGACGCAGGACATCAAGCTGGCCGGGAAGCTCATGCAACTGGCCGCGTCCCCGCCCCCGGAAGCCCGCCAGCACGTCGCCCGTCAGCGCGAGCACCGGGGCGTTGCAGCCCTGTGCGGTGAGCAATCCCGCCGAGGCGTTAAGGATGCCGGGGCCGGGGACCACCGCGAACACGCCCGGTTTGCCGGACGACCGCGCATAGCCGAACGCCATATAGGCCGACCCCTGCTCGTGCCGCGCGCCGATTGTACGGATCGAATCGGCGGCTTGCGCCAAAGCGTCCGTCAGCCCGTAAATCTGCGCGCCGGGGAGCGAAAAGACGGTATCGACGCCGTGTGCGATCAGGGCATCGACGATTGCCTGTCCACCGGTGCGCGACGTGTGGGTCATCGGAATCCTTGTTTATTCAGTGAGAGGGTGAAGCGGTGCGGCGCGCATTCGGTGATTGAAGCGGGGTGATATCGGCCTTTATGATTGCGAGGGGTGGCTATCGAACGGCATGCTTGTCAAGCGCCGCCCAAAATCCCGATGACCGCTTTCTCCCCGCGCGCGCATTTGTTATCCTCCTGCCATGGTCAAGCAGGACTCCCGCTCCAAGGCTCGCAGCGCCCGCGCCGGAACACCGGTGAGCGTTCGGCTCGATCCGGAACTGCTCGCCGCGCTCGACGCCTGGATCGCCCGCCACACCGAGCCGCGTCCCTCTCGCCCCGAAGCGATTCGCCGGGTGTTGGCAGGCAGCCTCGGCAGCAATCATCCCTCCACCGCGCTGCCGGGCCTCGTGACCGGGCGCGACATAATCTGAATTTGGGCCCGCATATTTTCCTCACTATCAGGCGGTTTCTCCTCGCCCAAAAATGCTCTAAGGCCGACGCCGTCGGGGAGTAGCGCAGCCTGGTAGCGCATCTGCTTTGGGAGCAGAGGGTCGCAGGTTCGAATCCTGTCTCCCCGACCATTCTTCCTTTTGTTTCACCGGAATAGCCCTGCGTCCTCTTTTGATGGGCGCGCCGAAAACAATCCGCCCCATCCGATATCCCCCGATCGGGGGAAGCGGCGTTCCCATCCGGCCTGCACATAGCGCGAGGCGGATTCGCGCCTATCGTTAAAGGGGGTTCAACCATGAATGGGATGGGAATATCCGGCTTGCTGTCTGCCGTCGCCTTGGCGGCGATTTCGGCCACGCCGGCCAGTGCTGCCGACAATGCCTCGGATGGCGGCTTCTATGTCCAGTTGCGCGCCGGCGTGCAGAGCGTCAGCGATCCGAAAGGCGCTTTCTTCGATGAAGCGGGGACATTCAGCGGCGGCGACGTCGAACTTGATGCCGTTCCGGCCGGTTCGGATAGCTTGGGAGTCAAGTTCCGGACGAAGAGCAGCGCCAGTTTCGGCGCCGACATGGGTTACGATTTCGGCCAGGTGCGTGCGGAACTGGGCCTGACCTATGGTCGTAACAAGGTCAATGGCCTCACCGTTCGCTCGCTGAACGGCGCAGCGGCAACGGGCCTGACCGACGAGGATGCGCAGGCTTTCTGCGACTATCTGGCCGATGGCGAGGACGCGACCACCTGTACCCTCAAGGGCAACACCATTTCGGCGGGCGGCAGCTTTGCCAAACTGCGGCAATTGGGGGCGATGGTTTCGCTATGGTATGACGTACCCACCGGCTCGCCGCTGGAGCCCTATGTCGGCGGTGGCGTCGGCCTTGTGGGCTACCATATCGCGACGGGCGACGATGGTGAGGGGAAGGTACGCTTCGGCTGGCAGATCGGCGGGGGTGTTGCCTATAAGCTGAGCCGCAATGTCGCCCTGACGGCCGATTATCGATATCGCCAGGTTAAGGGCGCGACGTTCGATGACGAAGGTTCGGGGCTTGTGCTTGGCAAGCTCAAAACGTCCCTTATAAGTGCGGGACTGCGTTTCACCCTGTAGGGTGATCGAAGGCCGGGGCCGATCAACCGGCCCCGGTATCTTCCTGTTCGCTTGATGTTTGGCATTCCTTTCGTGTGCGGGACTCTGGATGAGCGAACGAAGGCTGCTCGATCTCGATGGGCTTTACGCGGCTATCGAGGATGATTCGTCGTTGGAAACGTTAGCGTCGTCCGTCGCGGCGGCCTGCGGCACGCGCTCCGCAATGATCAGTTATGAGAACGCCCAAGCCGATTTCCACCTGGCGCGGATGAACTATTGGCCGTCGGCGGCCTATCTGCGTTATTTTGCGGAGTTCGCGGAGGGCGACCCTTGGCTCGCCGTCGTGAACCCGCCGGAGATTGCGGGCCGGGCGCTCAGTTTCGACGATCTTTTGCCGCCCGCGCGGTTTGTGGAAACAGCGATGTTCAACGAACTGTTTCTGCCCTTGGGGGACGATACCGGCCGATGCCTCGGCATCATCGCCCCTCGCGGCTCTGATGGCTTGACGATGGGGGTGCATCGTGCGTTGGGCGATCGGGAATTCACGCCATTGGACGCCGCCCGGCTCAACGACGTTTATGGTCATCTGCGCCGCGTTCTGCGCCTTCGTGCCCTACTCGGCAAGGAGCGGCGCGATACAGCGCGCGTGCAGGCAATGCTGGATGCCAGCGATCGTGGCATGCTGCTGGTGGACGGGAAGCTGACGATCCTGCGCGCTTCGGCCGAGGCGTTGCGCTGTATCGATCTTCGCGACGGTCTGTCCTGCCGCCAGGGCAGATTGCATTGTGCATCGCCAGCGGTTGAAGGTGATATCCGCAAGGCGGTGCAGGCGACGATCGATCGATTACCCGTCGCGTGTTCGGCCTTCCTGTGCGAGCGTCCGTCCGGACGCATGGCCTTTCGTCTCGTCATTTTGCCGGCGGGCCTCAGGGGCGATGCGGGCGCGTTGATCTTCATCGATGATATCGCGCTGCGCCGTGATCGCGATCGGATACGCTGGCTGCGTGACGCCTATCATCTGAGCGCCGCTGAAACCGCCTTGGCCGAAGGGCTGCTTACCGGTGAATCGATCGATGAGGTGGCGGCACGGCGCGGAGTCGGAAGGGAAACCGTTCGGAGCCAGTTGAAGGCCTTGTTCGTCAAGACAGCCACACGACGTCAGGCCGACCTTGTACGGCTATTGGTTCAGATGCCGGGGTCCGCGCAATAACTCCCCAACGTGACGTCTGTCAGTTCCTGTTGGTGAACTTTTCGATCGTGAGCCGGGTGGCGTTCATATTGGCGGTGCTGAAGGCTTCGCGGTTGGCGCCCATCCATTCATAGGAGGCCGTCCGCCGCATGTTGCTGCCGGCGAATTTCGGCATGACGTAGCGCGCGATCAGGTCGAAGGATCGTTTGGTCGTCTCCGGATCGGCCCAGTTCTGGCCGAGGATCAGGATACAGCCGAAGCCGCCCGTTTTTTCCCAATAGCGTTCAAGCTGGGCGACGGCGTCATCGGGCGTGCCGATAACGGCGGCTTGTTTGGCGATCATCTCCTCGATCGAGCCGAGGCCGATCGCCGCAGGGCCCAAAGGACTGACCTGATAGGAATAGTTCGACCATTTCTCGAATCCCCATGCGAGGTCGTCGATCGCCTGCTGCCGGGTTTCGGCGATATGGAAGGGCGCCATCAGGCGAAGGTCGGACCGCGCCATGGCGTGCCCTGCCTCGGCAGCCGTGCGGCAGGCGATATTCCAATTGCCGTCGAGCGCGGAATAGCCGGCTTCGCTTGCCGCCGCCACGCAGAGCATGCCAAGGCCATGGCGGCCCGCCAGCACCGCGCCGTTGGGCGTTATCGTGCTGGTGGCGGCCAGATGGGGGCGGCGCCCCTTGTAAGGAGCAAGCTGAAGACGGGCATGGTCGAGTTCGAACCAGTCCGTCTTGCGGGTGACGATTTCGCCGTCGAGCAGGCGCACGATCACGTCGACCGCCTCACTCATCCGATCGCGCTGCGTCTCGGCGCGAATGCCCAACATGCGGGCATCGGAGTGGAGCAGGCCGGGGCCGAAGCCGAACATGGCCCGTCCGCGTGTCTGATGATCGAGCTGCGCGATTCGGCCGGCGACGGTGAAAGGGTGATGATAAGGCAGCGAGACGACACCCGTTCCGAGGCGGATGCGCTGCGTCCGCTCCGCAGCGGCGGCGATGAACAATTCAGGCGAGGCGACAATCTCGAACCCGCCCGAATGATGTTCGCCGATCCAGGCCTCGTCATAGCCGAGCCGGTCGAGATGCTCGATCAACTGGAGATCGCGCTGGAGACAGAGGGATGGATTTTCGTCCAGCGGATGGAAGGGCGGCAGGAAAATGCCGTAGCGAAGGTCTGCCTTATCGGCTGTCTTGTCTGTCATGCGCGATCATCCCTCCCGGTATTGCCGTTCGTTCGGCGCTTCTCCCTCTTGCTTATCGGAGGGAGAAGCCGGTTTCACCATGTGGAGTGAAATAGAGCCTTTCCTCCGGTAGCCGGAGGGGCACGTCGGCAGGAAATGCAGGGGTGATGCGGCCGCGCCACTTTTCTTGGGGCGTGGCAGCCCTTATATAGCAGGCCTGTTTCCGTAGCGATCGAAGGAGAAACCGCTATACGTCCGCCCATGATTCGGCGCCCGCTGGGGCAGCCGCCAATGCCGCTTAATGGCCCCCGGTTCAATGAGTTCATCCAGTCGCCCAAAGTTCGGGTGATCGATGAAAACGGCGAAAATCTGGGCGTGATGTATACGCGGGAAGCGATCGAACAGGCGGCCGAGGTGGGGCTCGACCTCGTCGAGGTGTCGCCCAATGCCGATCCTCCCGTCGCCAAGTTCCTCGACGTCGGCAAGTTCAAGTACGAGTCCCAGAAGAAGGCGAATCTCGCCCGCAAGAGCCAGAAGACGCAGGAGATCAAGGAGATCAAGATGCGTCCGAACATCGACGATCATGATTATGATACGAAGATGAAGAAGGTTCAGGAATTCATCGGGGAAGGCGACAAGGTGAAAGTCACGTTGCGCTTCCGTGGCCGCGAACTGGCGCATGGCCAGCTTGGCATGCAGGTACTTCAGCGCGTTCAGGCGGATATCGCCGAGATCGCGAAGGTGGAGCAGCATCCCCGCATGGAAGGGCGCCAGATGCTGATGGTGCTCGCGCCCAAATAAGCGGTCCTCTCCCTTTTTGGGACTGCGCAGGCCTGAGACTCGATTCCCTTCGGTCATCCTCACGCAGGTGGGAATGGCGAAGGGAAATCCTCGGGAATCGCCGGGCGGATCAGCCTCTCCCTTGAGTAAAAGTTAACCATCTCTGTTGCACAATCGCCGCAACGCCGACCTGTTCGTCTGCCAAGAGGGTTGAGAGGGTGGCGTGGGGGGTGTCGTTCGTTTACGTAAACGGCAACTTCGGGTGCGTTGGCGTGGAGATAGAAATGAAAAAGGGGTTGTGGTTGTTGTCGTCGGGTGTGTTGGCGCTTGCTACACCGGCGATGGCGCAGGATGCGGCGGCGGCCCCGGAGCAGTCCGCCCAAGCCGCCGACATATTGAACCAGGGCGATATCGTCGTCACCGCCACGCGCCGGCCAAGCCCGCTGAGCAACGTGCCGATCGCGGTATCTGCCATCACCGGTGACGCGCTGCAGAATAGCGGCGTCACCGACACCCGCCAGCTCACGCAGCTTTCGCCTTCGCTGCTGGTATCCTCCTCCTCGTCGGAGGCGACCGGCGCCGGCGCGCGGATTCGCGGAATCGGCACCGTGGGCGACAATCCGGGGCTCGAAAGTTCGGTCACGACCTTCATCGACGGCGTGTATCGCAATCGTTCGGGGGTCGGGCTCACCGAGCTGGGGCCGGTCGAGCGGATCGAGGTGCTGCGTGGCCCACAGGGCACCCTGTTCGGACGCAATGCATCGGCCGGCCTCATCAATATCGTCACCGCCCAGCCGAAATTTCAGGATGAGGGTTATGCCGAGGCGAGCTTCGGCAATTATGACTACCGGCGCTTTGGCGGTGGCGTGACCGGGCCGATCGGCAGCAATTTCGCCTATCGGCTCGACGGCGTTTACACGAAGCGCGACGGCTTCATGAAGGACGTCATCTCCGGCCGCGACATCAACGGCCGCGATCGCTACCTGATACGTGGCAAGCTGCTCTATCAGCCGAGCGACGATCTGTCGGTGATGATCATCGGCGATTATACCAAGCGCGACGAGGAATGCTGCGTCGGCGCCTATCTTCCCGCGCATGACGTGACGCGCAACCCGGACGGGACGCTCAATTACGGCCCCTCCTCGACGAAGGCCCTCATCGGCAGCATTCTCTCGAACGTGCCGGGTGGAGGCTATGGCCTTGTCCTCGACGATCCTTATGCGCGCAAGGTCGCGCTCACGCCGGGACGGGACTTCCGTTCGGACGTCAAGGATTGGGGCATTTCGGGGCAGGTGAACTGGAAACTCGGCGACGTGACGCTCACGTCGATCACCGCCTATCGCGACTGGAAGAATATCAAGGGGCAGGACGCCGATTATTCCAGCCTCGATCTCATGGTGCGGCCCAGCGACGGATCGGGCTTCACGCGGTTCCGCACCTTCAGCCAGGAACTGCGCCTGCAGGGTTCGGCCTTCGACGATCGGCTCGACTGGTTGATAGGCGGCTATTACGCCAATGAGAAACTCGCGCTGAACGACAATATGAGCTACGGCGCGGATTATGACCAATATGTCTCCGCGCGTATCGGGACGATCCCGGCGCTCGCAGGCTTTCCGGCGTTCGGTTTTCATAATCTGAACGGGTTCGCGCGGGCATTCGCGGCGGGGCAGGGCGCTAATGGCGCCCAGGTCGACGCGATCGCGAGCCAGGTGCTCAATACCCCGCTCGACAATAGCGGCACGCGCGATCATTTCCGCCAGACCGACCGAAATTTCGCGATCTTCACGCACAATATCTTCAAGATCACCGATCAGCTCTCGTTGACCCTGGGCGCGCGCTATACCGACGACAAGAAGACGCTGCATGCGGACCTGAACAGCGAAAGCCAGTGCGGCGTTTTCCTCGACAATATCAGCCGGCTGCGCGCGCTGGCGGCATCGGGCGGCGATCCGGTTGTCGCCGGGCTTTCGTCGGCGCTCGCCAATTCGGTGCTGGCGCCGCTGACCGGCCTTCCCTGCGTGCTCAATTCATTGAACGGCACGGCGTCCTCGAAGAAGAAGGAAGGCGAATGGTCCGGAACGGCGGTGCTGAGCTACAAGCCGTTCGATCAGTTGCTGACCTACATAAGCTATTCGCGCGGTTATAAGGCGGGTGGCTTCAACCTCGATCGCTCGCCCCTGTTCGATTCACGGACGCTGCAATCGACGATGAATCTCGATGTGCTGCAATTCCAGCCCGAGAAGGTCGATTCCTACGAGATCGGCGCCAAATATAATGGCCGCCGGTTCGGCATCAATGTGGCGGCTTTCTACGAACTTTTCAAAAGCTTCCAGCTCAACACCTTCAACGGCACCAGCTTTTTCGTCACCGATATCAAGGGCTGCAAGGACGATCTGGGCACGACCGATCAGGACCTGATCCCCGGCAACAGCAGTTGCGCCCATACGCGCAGCGGCGTCACCTCGAAGGGTTTCGAGGTCGAGGCGTTCGCCTATCCGTCGCGCTATTTCACGGTGTCGGCAGGCTTCACCTATGCCGACAGCAAATATCGTTCGGACCTGGCCGGCACACCCGATTTCTTCATTCCGGAATATGGCAATTCGCTCCAACCCACCTTGTTCCTGCTGCCGGGCGGTCGCCTGTCCAACTCGTCCAAATATGCGGTGACGGGGTCGGCCAACTGGTCGCCGCCGATCGGCAGCATGCTCAAGGGGCTGGTTTACGCCGATTTCCGCTACACGAGCGCGATCAACACCGGATCGGACCTGTTCGTGGAGAAGGAGCAGCCCGGCGTCATGCTCGTCAATGCCCGGCTTGGCCTGGGCGAGGCGCAGGGCAATTGGAGCCTGGAATTCTGGGCGCAGAACCTGTTCAACGTGAAGTATAAGCAGGTGGGCTTCAGCGCGCCCTTGCAAGGGGGCGGCATCCCGTCCTCCGCGCCGGGCACGGCGGGTGCGGTGCGCGAGTTCGGCACCGGTTCGAACCAGTTGTTCGAGGCGTTCCTGGGCGAGCCGCGTACCTATGGCGTGACGCTGCGCACCAAATTCTAGAGCCGATCGACAACGGTAGCGAGGCGGTGGCGATGGTCATCGCCTTGCCATATCCTGTCATTTCCGCGCAGGCGGGAATCCGTAAATGGTGCGTTTCGACCTTTCGGCACCGATAGTGCTTATGGACTCCCGCCTGCGCGGGAATGACGATGGGTTTGTGGGAAGGGCGTGTAAATCGGCGCCCTAGACTCGTTTCCACTTAGGTTGAAGCGTAGCCCGAGTTTCTGAGGTAGTTGGCGCATTCGTGTGGTGGGAAGGCGTCGAGCAGGGTGCCGATGCGACGCCAAGTTGCCTCGACGGATCGTTCGGCTGCC